>Ga0114964_10000285_pt1 | contig 39367 bp, 40 predicted proteins | sample C_131016_MF_Meta_FD_92638 | JGI IMG/M metagenome (GOLD analysis project Ga0114964, IMG submission 92638) | Freshwater microbial communities from Lake Croche, Canada to study carbon cycling - C_131016_MF_MetaG | ecosystem: Environmental > Aquatic > Freshwater > Lake | place: Lake Croche, Canada... | reverse complement strand
GGAAGAAGGGGTTTATTCGGAAGACAATTCCCTTCAACCAGTTGCTGATGTAATTTCATCTAAACTTGGCAAGCCTGTTCGATTGATTAAAGATTGGACCACAGGCAATTTTGATGTGGATTTTGGAGAGTTAGTTTTACTTGAAAACTGTCGTTTTAATGTGGGCGAAAAGAAAAATCTAGATGCCACATCGCAAGCATATGCAAAGCTTTGTGATGTCTTTGTCATGGATGCATTTGGTACTGCGCATCGAGCAGAGGCTTCTACTTATGGGGTTGCTAAATTCGCGCCTATTGCGGCAGCGGGAATATTGCTTACGCAGGAGCTAGAAGCTTTGACTCAAGCCTTATTAAATCCAGCGCGTCCTATGGTGGCGATTGTTGGGGGCTCTAAAGTATCTACTAAATTAACCGTGCTTGAAAGCTTGTCTGAAAAGGTTGACCAGTTAGTGGTCGGCGGGGGAATTGCAAATACCTTCTTGAAAGCAACGGGTTTAGAAATTGGTTATTCTTTATGTGAAGACGATTTGCTACCGACAGCTTGTGCTCTAATGGAAAAAATGGCCAAGCGTGGGGCAGCGGTTCCAATTGCAGTGGATGTGGTTACCGGGAAGCATTTTGATGCGAATGAGCCAGCAGTCATTAAGGATGCTAATGCAATTGCATCAGATGATATGATTTTTGATATCGGACCAAAATCTGCTCAGGAGCTTGCGGACATTATCATGAAAGCTGGAACGGTTGTTTGGAATGGTCCGTTGGGCGTGTTTGAGTTTGACCAGTTTGGTGAGGGAACTAAAACCATTGCGATGGCCATTGCAAAGACCAAGGCATTCACCCTTGCGGGCGGTGGAGATACGATTGCGGCTATTCAAAAATATGATATCTATGATCAAGTCTCTTATATCTCAACGGCTGGCGGGGCCTTTTTGGAATTCCTAGAAGGTAAAAAATTACCAGCAGTGGATATTTTGGAGCAGCGAAATAAGATTTAATCGTTGCATCAAATAATAAAAAAGGGCCATGCGGCCCTTTTTTATCGTATTTTTAGACTAGCCACTCTAAGGTATAATCTTATCTATTAAATTAATCATTAGCCCTTATAAGCGCTTCATCTTTAGGAAACTGCTTTGTCTAATACGCTTACGCAATCTAGCATCAAGAGCCTGCCATTGCTTCACCAAGGTAAGGTGCGAGATATTTATGATATTGATGCTAAAACGATGTTGTTAATCGCTACCGACAGGCTTTCTGCATTTGACGTGATTTTGCCTACTCCAATTCAAGATAAAGGGGCTTTGTTAACCGAAATTGCTAATTTTTGGTTTGAGAAATTAGGGCATATTGTCCCTAACCATCTGACAGGGATTAACCCGGATAGTGTTGTGAGTGACCCTTCTGAAAAAGCGCAATTAGGTAAGCGTGCTTTGGTTGTTAAGAAACTAAAGCCTTTGCCAATTGAAGCAATTGTGCGCGGGTATATAGCAGGAAGTGGTTGGAAAGAATATAAAGCGAATGGAACGATATGCGGCATTTCTTTGCCGGCGGGCTTACAAGAAGCCTCGAAATTGCCACAGCCTATCTTTACCCCATCAAGTAAAGCGGATGTGGGAGATCATGATGAAAATATTACGCTGGAAAAATGCGCTTCACTTCTCGGTAAAGAGTTGGCAGAAAAAGTTGCAAACACTAGTATTCGCTTGTACCAAGAGGCGGCTGAGTATGCGCTCACCAGGGGCATCATTATTGCGGACACCAAATTCGAATTTGGTTTAGACGCAGCTGGTGAGCTTTACTTGATTGATGAAGTGTTAACGCCCGATTCATCTCGCTTTTGGCCGGCTGACCAATATGTCGTTGGCAAGAACCCACCCAGTTTTGATAAGCAATATGTTCGGGATTGGCTAGAAGCTTCTGGTTGGAATAAGATCCCGCCGGCACCAATCTTGCCTCAGGATGTGGCAGATAAAACCAGTGAAAAATATCGTGAAGCTTATACTAAACTGACAGGACGTAACCTGACGGTTTAATTAAGCATGTTAAGCCAACTCAAAAAAGTGGCTGGGCAGTTAAAGCAAGAGTTTGAGGTTTATCGACTCGTCTTGCGCCATCCAAAAACACCAGTTTTGGCTAAGATTTTCTTAGGGCTGGCAATCGCATACGTGCTGATGCCATTTGATTTGATTCCAGACTTTATCCCAGTCATTGGGCAATTAGATGATTTGGTGATAGTACCCTTGTTGGTCTATGTGGCTTTAAAAATGATACCCAATGCAGTGGTAAATGAGTGTCGTGAACAGATAAGAAGAGAAATAAATTCATGAGTAATATAGATCAATTTGTTGCAGGATATGAGCGCTTCCATGAAAGCTATTTCATGGGCGAGAAGCCATTATTTGGCGAATTGAGTCAAGGTCAAAATCCAAGCACAATGATTATTGCATGCTCTGATTCAAGAGTGGATCCAGCCATTGTGATGGATGCAAAGCCAGGAGATTTGTTTGTTGTTCGTAACGTTGCTAACTTAGTGCCTCCTTATGAAAAAGGGGGTGGTTACCACGGGGTGAGTGCTGCACTTGAGTTTGGAGTTTGTGGTTTAGATGTTCGCCATATCATGGTCATGGGGCATAGACAATGCGGTGGCATTAAAGCCTTAACTGAAGGGGTGCCAGAAGGGGTTGATGGTGAATTTATTCGCCCCTGGGTGAGCATGGCGAGTCATGCATATCGACGTGTAAAAGCCGATTTTCCTGATGCGAGTCCAACTGAAATGGCTTGCCAGTGTGAATTAGCAGGGATCATTGTCTCTTTAGAGAACCTAGCAACGTTTCCATTCATACAGTCTCGTATCGAGGCTGGAACCTTGACATTATATGGTTGGTATTTTGATATAGAAACTGGCGACATGTCTTTTTATAATCAAAAAACACTTAAATTTGAAAAGCTTTTGTAATTTTTATATTTTTTTAATTAGTAAGGATAAATTGTGGCTTTTATGAATGTGCCTACGGGCAAAGATGTACCCAATGATTTTAACGTCATTATTGAAATTCCGATGCAGGGAGATCCTGTTAAATATGAGGTTGATAAGGAAACCGGTGCGATATTTGTAGATCGCTTTATGGGAACTGCAATGCAGTATCCATGTAATTATGGATACATTCCGCATACGCTCTCTGAAGATGGGGATCCTGTTGATGTTTTGGTTTTGACGCCAGTTCCATTGATTCCTGGTGTTGTTGTGAGATGTCGTCCATTAGGCGTGTTGATGATGACAGATGAAGCTGGACCAGATGCAAAGGTTTTAGCTGTGCCTATCGATAAAGTATGTGGCTTGTATTCTCACTTTAAGTCGTTTGAAGATGTTTCAGAGTGGCGTCTAAAAATGATTGCACACTTTTTTGAGCATTATAAAGATCTTGATAAAGGCAAATGGGTTAAGTTGGACGGCTGGAGGGGCATCGATGAAGCAAAATCGGAGATTTTATCTGGCGTAGAGCGATATGACCAAATAGAAGATAAGCCACAATTTTAATAGTTTATTTTGAGCTTTATGTATTTTAGAAAAAAGACAGCATTTAATAAATGCTGTCTTTTTTCTTTTATGGCTGTGTTTTTTTAAAGGCTTTCGCGGTGCGGTGATATACGTTAAGATAAAACTGTACGAATGTAATTTCACTTAAGTTGTTTTCGATTTTTGCAGTTGTTTCAAATCGCTTTATTTATTTTTATGGTTGATTTAACTGGTATTGATGTTTTTCCATTGAATTGATATTAATAACAAAAAAGAGGTAGAGGAGAAATTTTATGTCGCAAAGTCTTATTTTTTCACTGGGCTGTGCATTAATTGCCTTAATTTATGGTTTCGTAACAATCAAATGGGTGCTTAAGCAGCCAACGGGTAACGATCGCATGCGTGAAATTGCCGATGCAATTCAACAAGGCGCATCCGCATACCTCAACCGACAATACACAACAATTGGTATTGTTGGAATTGCGTTATTTATAATAATTTTTCTATTGCTCGGTAAGTTGACTGCCATTGGATTTGCAGTAGGCGCTATTTTGTCTGGCTTGGCTGGATATATTGGTATGAATATTTCAGTCCGATCTAATCTACGTACTGCCCAAGCAGCCTATAAAGGAATTAATGCGGCTTTGCAGGTTGCGTTTCGTGGGGGGGCCATTACTGGAATGCTGGTGGTTGGGCTTGGGTTGTTGGGAGTTGCTGGATATTACGCATACCTAATAAGCATTACCCCAGACGGTGGAGTGGTAAATACTTCTCCTTTGGTGGGTTTTGCTTTTGGTAGTTCTCTGATTTCTATTTTTGCAAGATTAGGCGGTGGTATTTTTACAAAAGGTGCTGACGTAGGTGCCGATCTTGTGGGTAAGGTAGAAGCTGGTATTCCAGAAGATGACCCTAGAAATCCAGCAGTAATTGCTGATAATGTTGGAGACAACGTCGGAGACTGTGCTGGGATGGCAGCGGACCTTTTCGAAACCTATGCAGTCACGATTATCGCAACTATGTTATTGGGCGCGCTTCTTATTCCTGGCTCAGTCAATGCGATGACTTATCCTTTAGTGCTTGGCGGAGTATCAATTCTTGCATCAATTGTGAGTACCTATTTTGTTAAAGCGAGAGATGGCGGAAAAATTATGAATGCTCTTTACCGAGGATTAGCCGTAGCTGGCGGTTTATCGGCAATAGCGTTTTATTTCGTCACCAAATATATGATGTCTGACCTGGTGATTGCTGGTGCGCCAGTTTCAGCTATGAGTATATTTTCAGCTTCTCTCATTGGCCTTGCTGTTACAGCTGCAATGGTTGTAATTACTGAATATTACACTGCAACAGAATATGCCCCAGTGCGCCATATTGCACAATCTTGTACCACGGGACATGCCACGAATATGATTGCTGGCTTGGGGATTTCAATGAAATCTACGGCAGCACCAGTGTTGGTGATTTGTTTTGGTATCCTGGGCGCACATTACTTTGCGGGCTTATATGGTATTGCGATTGCTGCAACCTCGATGCTTTCAATGGCGGGGATTATTGTTGCTTTAGATGCTTATGGCCCGATTACTGATAATGCTGGCGGTATTGCTGAAATGGCAAAATTGCCACCAGAGATCCGCAATATTACGGACCCATTAGATGCGGTAGGAAATACTACCAAGGCTGTTACAAAAGGCTACGCCATTGGATCTGCTGGTTTAGCAGCTTTAGTCTTGTTTGCTGATTTTACTCAAAAGCTTAGTGAGCATGGTGGTGCTACAACATTCGATTTGTCTAATCACTTGGTCATTATTGGACTTTTCATTGGGGGCATGATTCCTTACCTTTTTGGTGCGATGGCGATGGAAGCTGTTGGCCGTGCTGCTGCATCAGTAGTGGTTGAAGTTAGGCGTCAATTTGCTGAGATTCCAGGAATTATGGAAGGCACATCTCTTCCGGATTATTCTTTAGCGGTTGATATGCTCACTAAAGCGGCAATTAAGGAAATGATAATTCCTTCATTGCTACCAGTTCTTGCTCCGGTTTTGGTTGGATTCTTTTTAGGCGCTCAAGCATTGGGCGGCATGCTTATCGGCACAATTGTGACAGGTCTTTTTGTTGCGATTTCAATGACGACTGGTGGCGGTGCTTGGGACAATGCTAAAAAGTACATTGAAGATGGGCATTTCGGTGGCAAAGGATCTGAGGCGCATAAAGCTGCTGTAACGGGTGATACTGTTGGCGATCCATATAAAGATACTGCAGGCCCAGCAGTGAATCCACTCATCAAAATTATTAATATCGTAGCCTTGTTAATAATTCCTATTCTTTAATAAATTACTTTTAATTAAAGGCCTGGCGATATCTATCGCCAGGCCTTTTTTATTTAAGTTCTTTTTGAAAGTCTGTTTAAAGCTTCGCCCAATTCAGAACCTTCTAGTTGTTTAGCTAAAGATTTCAGATTTTTTGAGGCATTGTCGCTAACGCGACGCGGAGGCTTGATGGGTTTGTCTTCTTTTGATTGAACTTGCACTTGGACTCGAATTGAAGTAATTTCAAGGCCTTGTTTTTGTAACTTTGTGAGTAAACTGGGAAGTAAGAGCTTGATTTTTGCCGCAATAGCCCCATTTTCAACATGTACTGTTAGCCGTTTATGTTCAAAATTGCCCGCTAGTGCATATTGCTTTAGTTGGGACGGGACGATTTCGTTCCATATTTTTTGCGTCGAGGTCAGCTCTTGGGCTCTATCTGCAAGTTTTGATAGGGCGGTACCTTTGAGTATTGCATTGATTAATTGCAAATTTAAGACCTCGCGCGATTTGAAATAGCGAACGTAGAATTACTAATAGTGCTTATTATATCGTTTGCATAGAGGTTCGTGTTTTGAGTGACGATCTAAAGGCTGCCGAGAGGCAGCTTGGTTATGGTAAAATCTCGGGAATTTAGTGTATTAAATTATTTTTAAGTCAATCTTAAGAGGGTTCCGCGATAGCGGAAAGTTGGTGTCACTCTATGTTATTCAAGCTTTTTAGAAAACTATTTGGTAGTCGTAATGATCGACTAGTGAAGAAATACTTTCAGCAGGTGGCTGCGATCAATGCCCTTGAGCCTGAAATGGAATCACTTAGTGATGAGCAGTTGCGTGCAAAAACCGAGCAATTCAAAAGTCGCTATCAAGCGGGTGAAACGCTAGATCAGTTGTTGCCAGAAGCTTTTGCTGTAGTGCGTGAAGGTGGTCGTCGCGTATTTCAAATGCGTCATTTCGATGTTCAGCTCATCGGTGGTATGGTCCTTAATGCAGGCAAAATTGCTGAAATGCGGACAGGCGAAGGTAAGACTTTAGTGGCAACTTTACCGGCTTATTTGAATGCCCTCACTGGTAATGGCGTGCATGTCATTACGGTCAATGATTATTTGGCTAAACGTGATGCTGAGTGGATGTCTAAACTCTACAACTTCTTAGGGTTGACTGTTGGCATTAATCTTTCACAAATGCCCCATGATGCAAAACAACAAGCATACGCAGCAGACATCACTTACGGCACTAATAATGAATTTGGTTTTGATTATCTTCGTGACAACATGGTTTTTACTGCTGAAGAGCGAGTGCAGCGTGGTTTAAGTTATGCCTTGATTGATGAGGTTGATTCAATCTTGATTGATGAAGCCCGTACCCCGCTTATTATTTCTGGTCAAGCTGACGATAGCATTGATTTGTACAATCAAATGAATGGCATTGCTGCACAGTTAGTTCGTCAAACAGAAGAAGAAGGTGAAGGCGACTACTGGGTTGATGAGAAAGCGCAGCAAGTGATCCTGTCTGAGAGTGGTCATGAACATGCAGAGGAATTGCTTGAGAAGTCAGGTTTGTTGGTTCCAGGCGCGAGTTTGTATGATGCCGCGAGTATTAGCCTAGTCCATCATATGTACGCTTCATTGCGCGCCCAATCCTTATTCCACAGAGACCAACACTATGTGGTTCGTGATGGTGAGATCGTCATTGTCGATGAGTTTACAGGTCGTATGATGACGGGCCGTCGTTGGTCTGATGGTTTGCATCAAGCGGTTGAGGCTAAGGAAGGCGTAGCGATTCAAAAAGAAAACCAAACGCTTGCCTCAATTACATTCCAAAACTATTTCCGTATGTACGGGAAATTATCAGGAATGACCGGTACTGCTGATACAGAAGCCTACGAGTTTAATCAAATTTACGGCTTGGAAACGGTGATTATTCCAACGCATCGCATCATGCAACGTAAAGATCAGATGGATAAGGTTTATCGTACCGCACGTGAAAAATACAATGCGGTCATTGAAGATATTAAAGAATGCCAAGTGCGTGGGCAGCCGGTTTTGGTTGGTACGACTTCTATTGAAAATTCTGAATTGATCGCAGATTTGCTGACCAAAGCAAAATTAGAGCATCAAGTATTGAATGCAAAACAGCATGAGCGCGAAGCCCATATTATTGTACAAGCGGGACGTCCTGGTGTGATTACGATTGCGACCAATATGGCTGGTCGTGGCACTGACATTGTGTTGGGCGGCAATCCTGAACCTGAAATTGATCTTGTGCGGAGTGATGAATCGCTTTCGGATGATGAGAAACAAGCTAAGGTTGCGAAGTTAAAATCGGAGTGGCAACTCAGGCATGATGCCGTGTTGGCTGCAGGTGGTTTGCACATCATTGGTACAGAGCGTCATGAATCTCGCCGTGTGGATAATCAATTAAGAGGACGTTCTGGCCGTCAAGGGGATCCGGGCTCTAGTCGTTTTTATCTATCACTTGAAGATCAATTGTTACGTATTTTTGCATCCGATCGTGTTGCTGCCATTATGGAGCGCCTCAAAATGCCAGAGGGTGAAGCCATTGAGCATCCATGGGTGACGCGTGCTATTGAAAATGCGCAACGTAAAGTGGAAGGTCGTAACTTTGACATTCGTAAACAGCTTCTAGAATATGATGATGTTTCAAATGATCAACGTAAAGTCATTTACGAACAACGTAACGAACTGTTGGAAGTCACTGACGTTGGCGAAACAATCGCTGCGATGCGTCATGATGTGATTAGGGACATGATTTCACTTTACGTCCCACCGGGTAGCGTTGAAGAGCAGTGGGATGTGGTTTCTTTAGAGAAAGTTTTGCAAGCTGATTTTAATCTGCATTTGAATTTACAAAAGATGCTTGAGGATAGTCCAGACTTACATGAAGAAACGCTTCGCGAGACTATCCAGGCTGCGGCAGAAGAAGCTTATAAAGCCAAAGAAGAAATGGCCGGCGCGGACACAATGCGTCAATTTGAACGTGCTGTGATGTTGCAGAGTTTGGACAATCATTGGCGTGAGCATTTGGCTGGATTGGATCATTTGCGTCAAGGCATTCATTTGCGTTCTTATGCACAGAAAAACCCTAAGCAAGAATATAAACGTGAAGCATTCGAATTGTTTGCGGCCTTGCTAGACACGATCAAACATGAAGTCACTCAAGTGACGATGCAAGTTCAAGTCAAGAGCGCTGCAGATTTAGAGGCAATAGAAAAACCAACAGAACTTGAAAACGTACAGTATCAACATACGGATTATGATGAAGCTCTGGCGGCGCCTGCGGTGAAGGAAATGGCACCAATTGAACGTGAGGGTGTCAAGATTGGCCGTAATGACCCATGTCCATGCGGCTCAGGTCAAAAATACAAACAATGTCACGGTAAGCTAAGTTAGCAAGGGGCGCATATGAGTAATATTGAAGACATCGTTTCCCCTTGTATTGGGGTGTGTGCCATGAATGACACCACAGGATTTTGTATGGGCTGTTATCGAACAGTTGATGAGATTCGTGAATGGTGGAATATGACAGACGAAGAGCGAGAAAAAGTAATGGGCACTTTAGACCAGCGCCTATTGGACAACACGACGTTCTAAATTAAAAGCGGCTTAAAAGCCGCTTTTTTGTTTTTGGAGGTTTGTTTTGCTTCATACAAGTTTTACGAATCAGTTAAAATCTTATTATTCATTCATGACGCAGAGTTAAACCATGCCCGTTAATTTATCCGCTCCAAAAGCACAAAGTCTCTTGCCTGTTAAGGGTGTTCAACTTGGATTTACAGAGGCGAATATTCGCAAGCAAAACCGCAAAGACGTTTTAGTGATTAAATTAATTGAAGGTACGCGTGTGGCTGGCGTATTCACCAAAAACCAATTTTGCGCAGCGCCGGTCACTTTATGTAAAGAACATCTTGCCAGTGGTAACGAAATCCGTGCCTTAGTAGTGAATACTGGAAATGCAAATGCAGGGACTGGTGAATTTGGATTGGCTCATGCCAAAGAAACCTGTGCTGCTTTAGCTGACTTGATCGGGGCGAAATCCGCAGCACAAATTTTACCTTTTTCTACCGGGGTCATTTTAGAGCCGTTGCCAGTTGATCGTGTCATTGCTGGATTACCAGCATGCATTAGCAATTTAAAGGAAGACAACTGGCTAAATGCGGCTGAAGCAATTATGACCACCGACATTGTCGCCAAGGGCTATTCTAAACAGATCTCTTTGGCAGGCAAGACGGTCACTGTCACTGGTATTTCTAAGGGCTCTGGGATGATTCACCCCAACATGGCGACCATGTTGGGTTATATCGCAACGGACGCTGCAATCAGTCAATTAGGGCTTGAAAAACTGATTGATTATGCAGTCAATCGTTCATTCAACTGTATTACTGTTGATGGCGACACTTCTACAAACGATTCTTTGATTTTGATGGCAACTGGCCAATCAGGAATCACTGAAGTTCAAGCTGATAGTTCAGACTATTTGTTGTTGCGTGATGCAATCACTGAAGTTGCGACCTTATTAGCACAAGCGATTGTTCGTGATGGTGAGGGCGCAACAAAATTCATGACGGTTCAAGTGGAAGCCGGTCGGGATATAGAAGAGTGCCGCAAAGTGGCTTACGCTATTTCACACTCCCCACTCATCAAAACAGCTTTTTTTGCTTCGGATCCTAATTTAGGTCGTATTTTGGCAGCGATTGGATATGCGGGTGTTGATCAGTTAGATGTAAATGCCATGCAGCTTTATTTGGGGGATGTGCTTGTTGCGGAGCATGGAGGACGGGCTGAGGCCTATCGAGAAGAGCAAGGTGCCGCAGTGATGAAGGAGGCTGAGATTTTGGTGCGTGTAGTGCTTAATCGTGGCGAGGCTAGTGCTACAGTATGGACATGTGATTTTTCATATGATTATGTAAAAATTAACGCAGATTATCGCTCTTAAAATGGCCAATATTGAAAGCCTCATTACCCGTGCTGAGTCTCTTTTAGAAAGGCTTGCCGCTTATTTGCCAAAGAGTGAACAGGAAGTAAATTGGAATGCACTAGCATGGCGATGGCAAGTAAGAAATGGCCGTGGTTATTTAGAAGCCGTTACGCATCCTCATCAAATTAAGCTCGAATCTATTTGTAATGTTGATGCGCAAAAGTCTGCGGTGGTAAAGAACACAGCACAATTTGTGAATGGATTTCCTTCTAATAACATATTGCTAACGGGTGCTCGAGGCACAGGAAAATCCACCTTAGTTAAAGCGTTGTTGAGTGAGTTTTCGAAAGACGGCTTACGTATCATTGAGGTTGAGAAACAAGATTTGGTTGCACTACCAGAGATTGTCAATTTACTGAGGTCTAGGCAGGAGCGGTTTATCGTGTTTTGTGATGACCTTTCTTTTGAGGCTGCCGAACCTGGCTACAAGGCACTTAAGGTAGTCTTAGATGGCTCGATTTCTACCACTTCAGATAATGTGATTGTTTATGCCACTTCAAATCGACGTCACCTGATGCCTGAATTTATGGCTGAAAACTTAGAAACTCAATATGTTGGTGAAGAGATTCGGCCTGGTGAAACCTCAGAAGAAAAAATCTCGCTTTCAGAACGTTTTGGATTGTGGCTATCTTTTTATGCCTTTGATCAAGACGAGTATCTCAATGTCGCAGCATATTGGCTTAAGCATTATGGCATCCTCGAAATGAATGATCAGGTCAGACAATCAGCCCTCCTTTTCTCGCTGACTCGTGGCGCACGCAGTGGTCGTGTGGCATATCAATTTGCGCGTGACTATGCTGGCCAAAAGGCGTTAGACGATCAAAAGAAATCATCTTGAACGGCAGAAATATAGTGCATGCTGCTGTAGCAGTATTGATCAATCAAAGTGGATTGGTGTTGCTGGGAAATCGTCCTAAAGGAAAAGCTTGGGCCGGTTGGTGGGAGTTTCCTGGCGGAAAAATTGAAGAAGGTGAAACCCCCTTCGATGCATTGCAGCGTGAGCTTTATGAAGAGATTGGTATTCACGTCACAGAAGCTTACCCTTGGGTCGTTCGCACGTTTGATTACCCTGAAAAAACAGTCAAATTAAATTTCTTTATTGTTAAAGCCTGGCAAGGTGAGCCATTAGGTAAAGAAGGCCAGCAATTAAGTTGGCAAGCCCCATCAAATTTGACGGTTGAACCTATGTTGCCAGCTAATACTCCCATTCTAAAGGCTTTAAGTTTGCCAGCAATTTACGCGATTACCAATTTGCAGGAAATGGGTGAAGCGGCTTTTTTTAAGGCGCTACAACTTCAATTAGAGGTGGGGTTAAAGTTAATTCAGGTGCGCGAGAAACACCTCGAGCCAGCAGCATTGTTAGCGTTTTCAAAAGCAGTGATTAAGCTCGCGCATGGGTATGGCGCGAAGGTGTTAATCAATGCTGATGTAGAGATGGTGATGAGTGCTGGGGCTGATGGTCTTCATTTGACTAGTCAAGCGCTGATGAGTCTTGGCCACAAGCCTAAGGGGATGATGGTTGCCGCTTCATGCCACAATGCGCATGAAATTGGGTATGCGATCCAGTTAGATTTAGATTTTGTGATGTTGTCCCCTGTATTGCCAACCCTTAGTCACCTAGAAGCGCAAGGGTTGGGCTGGGAATCATTTGCAAAAATTAAACAGGATTGTCCTTTGCCAGTCTATGCGTTGGGCGGAATGCAACAGAAAGATTTGAGAACTGCATGGCAGAAAGGCGCGCACGGGATTGCCATGCAACGAGCTATTTGGGAATAAATGTACAAACGATACCTGATTATTTTTGCCTTGTTGATCACGTTGCCTTTTATAGGCAAGTTTTATTGGGCGAAGCAAGAAACTGAGGTTTTGAAGATTTTACCTTGCGCTGATATCACGCGAGGTTGCGGAAATGACTTTCTAGATGTTCATTTTGAAGAATCACCAAAAGTGATGCAGCCTTTGCATTTAAATTTACACTTGAGGGATGCTGAGAATATTAAAAATATTCACATTGATTTTGTGATGAAAGATATGGAAATGGGGCTGAATCGCTATCTTCTCATTCCATCTAATCAAAGAGGTGAATGGCAAGCTGTGGTGACTTTACCGGTTTGTAGTCAAGGAAGAAGTCATTGGAATATGCTGATTGAAATTGAATCTGCAGATATTGTGCAGCATTTTCAGATCCCATTTTCGGCAAATCCTAGTGGTGCTGACTGACAATCAAGTTAGGGTTGTTCAGTTTTTACTGGACTATTGACCGTGACGACGGTTTCTTTATTCAGCTTGTCTTTGAAGTGCAGACTGAACTGAACTTCATCACCTGCCTTGAGCGGCTTTTTTAAATCAAATAACATTAAATGATATCCACCTGGGGCAAGGTGACTGGGTGTATTAGCTTTTAAGTCTAATTCTTGGGCCATTCGCATTTTCATGACGCCATTTTCAATCGACATTTGGTGAATTTCGACGATTTCAGCGATTGAGCTATCAATCTTAACTAGGCTAGTTTCTGATTTGCTGGTAATGGTCATATAGGCAGCACCTACATCCTGACCCTCGGCACTTGCACGAACCCATTGATCTGTAATTGAAATGGCGGGAGTTTCTTGATGACAACTTACCAGGAGGGTGGCGCAAAGCATGATGAGCAGGCCAAGTAATTTACTTGACATGCTAGTTAAGGGCTTCGTTATCTAAATCATCGGAATTAATCGGGGTTTCTATGCGATAACCTTCATTTGCCCAGATTCCAAGATCGACCATTTTGCATCTTTCTGAGCAGAACGGGCGAAATGGGTTATTCGGGCTAAATTCTGAGGGTTCGCCACATTCAGGGCAAGCAACTAAACGGACTTTCTTTTGGGTACTGTCGGACGGCATGAAATCTCAAAAAATAATAAAACTAAAGGTTGCAAAGTGTCAGCATGAACGGGACATCATCATTGCAGGGGAGGGGCTTTTCATTTCGATTCATAGAAATGAATCGTATGTTAATGGCATATTTATTGGCGCTAATTTCCGGGTAGCAAGTTAACTCATCATTAAGCTTAACCTGAAGCATTTGAGCTGGCTTTGCGCCACCAATCATTTGTTGGAAAGCTCCGCTTAAGGCAATGTTTGAAACGGACTGGCTACTGCCCCTGACAATGTTGAGGATGATACCAAGCGCATCATAAATCGGGGTTAAATGCGCCAGCCATTTTTCAAGATCTTCTCTTCTATCTTGAGCAGAGCCGAGAAGCCAATAATGGAACGCTGGTAAATTAAACTCACATAAACCGCCAGGAATGATCGCGCGTTGTTTAATTGACATTAACCATTCATTTTCACGAATGGGCTGACCGATTTTTGTGCTGATCGCTCTTAGTTTTGCAGAAGTGCCAATGATCTTGTCTATAATGGGTTGAAGGACTTCGCTTGCAATATTAGGATTGCCAACCAGGCCTGTCATTACGATCTTTTGACGATCTAACTCTTGTAATAAATCAGTTTTTAAATCCGTGCGGTCAATAATATCCAGAATTTGGAAAAACGACACAATTGCATTGTGGTGATGATTAGATTGTTCGGAATTGATGTTCAGTAATACTTTAGAGAATAGATCTTCCAGCCTGAGTAGCGTCCTGATTCTTTCATTGAAAGGGAATTCGTATACGGCCACTTTGGTTTTCGCCTAACTATTCATTTAATTCCCACAGATTATGAGATTGATTTCTTAAATACGCAAGTATTCACATATTTTTCATGCAGTTGAGCAATCTTTTGATCAAGAGCATCAATGGAGCCATTATTTAAAATGATGTCATCGGCCAGCAGGTTGCGTTGCTCCCTGGGCATTTGGGCGTTGATAATTTTTTGGATGTCTTCTCTTGAATGATGATCTCGACTGCTCGCTCTAGAAATTTGCATTTCCGGATCGCTATCAATGACTAAACTTCGGTTGATGATTTTTAAATAGCGATCACTTTCAAATAGGAGGGGGATGACTAATATTTGATAGGTTGCAGAGGTGTTTTTTTGAAGTTCTTCGATGGCTTTATTGTAAATTGCAGGGTGAAGAATGGCTTCTAATTTCTTTCTTGCAGATTCGTCCGCAAAGATGATCGACCGCAATTGATCTCTATTTAAGGTGCGATCATTGATTAAAACTTCATGACCAAAAGCCTTGGCGATTTCTTTTAATATTGGCTGGCCTTCAAAAGTTAAGTCGTGACTAATTTTGTCGACATCCACGATAGGGACGCCAAGTTTGCTAAAAAGCTTGGCTGCCTCGCTTTTCCCACTTCCTATTCCACCTGTCAGGCCAATAATGTACATGGCTTAACCGCCAAAATATAATTGTGAAAGTTGTTTGCCCCAGAATAATGAAGCCATCCCCCCTATCGCAAGGTAAGGACCAAATGGAATGGGTATATTTTTACCTTGTTTAGCAAAAACAATCATAATTATTCCAACAATTGATCCAATCAATGAAGCAAGCAGGATGACCGCAGGAATCATCGTCCATCCAAACCAAGCCCCAATGGCGGCTAACATTTTGAAGTCACCATACCCCATGCCTTCTTTGCCAGTCAAAAGCTTAAAAGTCCAAAATACGATCCACAAAATTAAGTAGCCGACTGCGGCGCCTATCACTGCTGTTTGGAGGTCAGTAAATCCATGGTCGAGGTTGAATATCAGGCCGATCCAAAGGAGTGGCAGGGTGATGTCATCAGGCAAAAGATGGGTGTCTAGGTCAATGCATGCGAGCGTCAATAGGGAAAGTGCAAATAAGGATGCTGCCAGTGTCGTGGTGCTGAATCCAAATTTGCTAGCAATAAGCCCTAATAATAAGGCACTGATAAGCTCTACCGCCGGATATCGAGGGCTTATAAGACTTTTGCATTCTTTACACTTTCCCTTAAGGAAAAGGTAGCTCAGTACTGGAATATTTTCTATTCCAGAAATCAGTTTGTTGCAATTGGGGCATGCCGATCTTGGGGTAATTAAATTATATTTTACGGAGACCGTATTTGATTTTGTATCTGGATTACATAGTTCTTGGCATTGTTGTCGCCAGTCTTGTTCCATCATTTTGGGTAGTCTATAAATGACAACATTTAAAAAGCTACCGATGATCAGGCCAAACAAACTGAAGCATGTAACAAATAATGTAGAATTTTGTTGAAAGAGTGTAATTATTTCAGGCATAAGGGTATTCTTTTATTAAGTAGTAGCATATTCGCATTGAAATATATCGAGGGCAACTTTATAAATGAATTGCCCTCTTGAAATGCAAAAAATAGTCACCAATATATAATGTATATAAATGTTGCATAGGAATAATTTTATGTGCGCTGCCCCAAATATTGAAGAGAATCTGTTGGAGATGAATGACGATCAGGTCGCGGCTTGGACGAAGCCGATTGTCTGCCGGGTTGAAGTCGATTTGCCTAATTGGATGGCTGAACTAACTGGGGATAAGAATTGGGAAGTCTTCAATGAAGAGGAAACGGATGACTACATGATTTATGCCATGCGTTTTGGTCGACGAGAGGCTGAGGTGACTTTGTATCACAGTGGCTATGCAGTGGTTGATGTAGACGGTGAGTCTTTATTCAATGGGACTTTAACCAATGGTCAGAATGCCTGTGCTCAATTGAGTTACTTCAATGCGGAAGATGGCGAACCCATTACGTTTAATTAAACGTAAATTTAATAGCTTCTATTCACGGCAAAATTTGCTAAATCAATCAGTGCTTGGTGGTGTTGATTTTTAGGAAGATTTTCGATGGCTTGGCAAGCCAATTTTGACTCAGTTTCGGCAATGGTTCTCACGTAATCTAGTGCCCCGGTTTCCTTAACCGCTTGAATGACTTCGGATATGTCGTTCAATCCGCCTTGTTCTATCGCCTGACGAATTAGATTTTTTTGTGCGACATTGCCGTTTCTCATGGCGAATAGAAGCGGGAGTGTTGGCTTGCCCTCAGCAATGTCATCCCCAAGATTTTTTCCGATATTTTCGCTTTCACCGCTTAAATCTAGAACATCATCAATGAGTTGAAATGCTGTGCCTATCCGCATGCCATATTCAGCCAAAGCATTTTCGCTTTCTGCAGAGGCATCGCAAACAACAGCGCCTAGTCTAGTTGCCGCTTCAAATAACTTAGCGGTTTTGTAATGAATCACACGAAGGTAATCTTCGTCGCTAATATCCGCATCATTGATATTGAGGAGTTGCAGGACTTCACCTTCGGCGATAATGTTTGTTGCCTCAGATAAGATTTCCATGACGCGCATATTTTGCACTTCTACCATCATTTGGAATGCTCGAGAATAAACAAAATCTCCGACTAATACACTGGCCGCATTTCCAAATAGGGTATTGGCAGTGGCGCGTCCACGACGCATGGATGATTCATCTACGACATCATCGTGCAGCAAGGTTGCCGTATGAATAAACTCAACGACAGCAGCAAGGGTATGGTGATGCGAATTGACCTTGCCAAAGACGCCTGCTGAAAGCAGGACTAATGCAGGGCGCAGGCGTTTTCCGCCGCTATTAATAATATAGTCAGCCACTTGATTAATTAGAGCAACCTCAGAATGAAGCGATTTGCGAATGACGAGATCGACTGCACGCATGTCGTCGTCAATGCAAGATTGGATGTGGGTGAGAGACAATTGAGGCTACCAATAATATTTTCAATGATTTTAGCATTGATGAAATAGATTTTGCCGGTCTTTTTAATAGATTGCCTAGTCTTAAAGCGCTGTAAACTGCTTGGCTTGGCAGGAATATCATCTTTAGATAGCGTTGGGGACTCAAGTTTTTTACAGTATGCGGATTTTGTATTTGCTTAAGTCTGAATTTTACGTATAATGCGCAGTTCATTTGAATGCGTAGCAAACGAGGCTTAATCATGTATGCAGTCATCAAGACTGGCGGTAAGCAGTACCGCGTAACCCCTGGCTTAAAGCTTAAGGTGGAAAAATTAACTGGTGATGTCGGTACCGACGTTACTATCGATCAAGTATTGGTGCTGGCTGATGGCGAGAATGTCACTATTGGCGCACCACTCATTGCTGGCGCTAGCGTGACAGCAACAGTGATCTCACACGGTCGTGGCGATAAGGTAATGATTTTTAAATTCCGTCGTCGTAAACACTATCGTAAGACACAAGGTCATCGTCAAAGTTATACAGAAATCCAAATTGCTGATTTCGGTGGCGCTTCAACTAAACCAGCAAAAGCTAAAGCTGTAAAAGCTAAAGCTGCTGAATAAGGAGTAGAAAATGGCACATAAGAAAGCTGGCGGTAGTTCCCGTAATGGTCGTGACTCGCAGGCCCAACGATTAGGTGTTAAAGCCTTCGGTGAGCAAGAAGTTTCAGCGGGTAGCATCATTGTTCGTCAACGTGGCACACGTATGCACGCTGGTGAAAATGTTGGCATGGGTAAAGACCACACACTCTATGCAAAAGTTGACGGCAAAGTTGCTTTTGCAATTAAAGGTGCATTGCGTCGTAAGATGGTAAGCATTATCCCAATCTAATATTAGCAAGCACTATAAAAAGCCCTATCGCTTGGTAGGGCTTTTTTGTTTTATATGGGGCTAACTTGGCGGTATGATACGGTTAGTTCCAAATGGATTTTAAGCTTGAGTTCCAATGCTGAGTCCGAAGCGTTAAATCAATTTGTGCGGTGATCAATGAAATTTATAGATGAAGCTACCATTAAGCTTTTTGCTGGTGATGGCGGTAACGGCGTAGCGACTTTTCGTCGGGAAAAATATGAGCCAATGGGCGGCCCTAATGGTGGCGATGGCGGACATGGCGGTTCTGTCTATATTGAAGCAGACCGTAATATTAATACGCTGGTGGATTACCGATATACACGTAGCTTCCGCGCTCAGCGTGGAGAGAATGGTCGCGGTTCTGATTGCTATGGCGCTGGCGGCGACGACATGGTTTTACGCGTTCCTGTAGGTACAGTGATTACTGAAAAAGCATCCGGTCAGTCTTTGGTGGATTTAGCGGAACATGGTCAAAGAGCGATGTTAGCTAAAGGCGGCAAGGGCGGTTTAGGCAATATTCACTTTAAATCTAGTTTGAATCGTTCGCCTCGCCAATGCACCAAGGGCGAACCTGGTGAGGAAATCGAGCTTTATCTAGAACTTAAAGTGTTGGCTGATGTTGGTTTGCTAGGCATGCCAAATGCAGGTAAATCCACTTTTATTCGTTCTGTTTCTGCCGCAAAGCCAAAAGTTGCGGATTATCCGTTTACCACTTTGCATCCTAATCTGGGGGTTGTGCGAGTTGATACTAACCGCAGTTTTGTGATTGCAGATATTCCTGGTTTGATTGAAGGAGCGGCAGAAGGCGCGGGTCTTGGGCATCAATTTTTACGGCATTTGGCCCGTACCCGATTATTGCTGCATATCGTGGATTTAGCCCCATATGATGAGGCGGTTGACCCAGTTTCTGAAGCGAAAGCGATTGTTGAAGAATTACGCAAATACGATGAAGAGCTTTATAGTAAGCCGCGCTGGTTAGTGCTGAATAAAGTCGATATGCTTGAGAATTCTGCTGAAGTGGTGGCTGAGTTTGTTAAATCGTATGGTTGGAAAGGACGTTGTTTTGCAATTTCCGCCATTAACGGTTTCGGTTGTAAAGAGCTTGTTTACGCGATTATGGAGCACGTGGAAGAAGTGAGTTCTCTAGCGCGAGAAGTCGAAGAAGCTGAGCAGGCGCAATTGGCTGCAGAAAAGTTAGCGCGTAAAGAAGCGGCTGCGCTTAAAAGAAATGAAAGTACGGAATAGAGTTGAGCGAGATGAGGTCATTATTAGCTGACGCAAAATGTATCGTGATTAAGGTTGGTTCTAGCTTAGTGACGAATGACGGTCAGGGGCTAGATCAAACAGCGATTGCTGCTTGGGCGGATCAGATCGCCCGTTTGGTGCATCCTGATCATGATCGCTTGCAAGCGAGGCAAGTGGTGTTGGTCTCTAGTGGTGCGGTGGCTGAAGGGATGCAACGCTTGGGATGGAAGAAACGCCCAACTGCGGTGAATGAATTGCAAGCGGCTGCTGCGGTAGGCCAAATGGGCTTGGTTCAGATGTATGAATCCTGCTTTGCAAATCATGATTTGCGAACTGCGCAAGTCTTGCTGACGCACGATGATTTGGCGGATCGTAAGCGCTATTTAAATGCAAGAAGCACCTTGCGTACCTTGCTTGATTTAGGCGTTATTCCAATTATTAATGAAAATGATACGGTGGTCACGGACGAGATCCGTTTTGGGGATAATGATACCTTAGCGGCTTTGGTGGCCAATCTAATTGAAGCGGATGCTTTAGTTATCCTCACTGATCAAGCGGGGCTTTATTCTGCTGATCCACGTAAAAATCCCGATGCAAAGTTTATTGAATATGCTGAAGCGGGGGATGAGGCCTTGGAGGAGATGGCAGGGGGCGCTGGAAGCACTGTTGGTACTGGCGGTATGTTGACTAAGATTTTGGCTGCCAAGAGAGCGGCCAGAAGTGGCGCGCATACAATTATTGCTTCAGGTCGGGAAAAAGAAGTCTTGATTAAGCTGTCTGTTGGCGAGTTGATTGGGACGCATCTTCATGCTCAGCAAGGAAAAATGCTGGCTAAGAAACAATGGATGGCAGACCACCTTCGCGTCTCTGGGCAATTGAAATTAGATGCGGGTGCTGTCAAAGTGTTACGTACGGATGGTAAAAGTTTATTACCTGTGGGGGTTGTGGCGGTCGAGGGTAGTTTTGAGCGCGGAGATGTGGTGGCATGCTTGGATGAGCAAGGTCAAGAAATCGCGCGCGGTTTAGTGAATTATTCATCGGCTGAAACAGCGCGTATATTACGTCAGCCAAGTAATCAGATCGCATCCATTTTGGGTTATGTGGATGAAGCGGAATTGATACACCGAGATAACCTTATTCTTTTGTAAGATTCATTTGTGAGTGCTGAGGCAACTATGACTAAAACATCACCAAAAGTAGCGATTATTATGGGTTCGGATAGTGATTGGCCAACCATGCAGTTGGCAGCACAAATCTTGAAGGATTTTGATGTGCCTTATGAGGCGAAAGTGGTTTCAGCCCACCGCACACCAGATTTGATGTTTGAGTTTGCTGAGTCCGCACTAGATAAAGGCATTCAAGTCATTATTGCTGGGGCTGGCGGTGCTGCGCATTTGCCAGGGATGGTGGCAGCCAAAACAACATTGCCCGTTTTAGGGGTTCCGGTGGCGAGTAAGCACTTGCAAGGACAGGATTCTTTAATGTCGATTGTACAAATGCCTAAGGGTATTCCTGTCGCCACTTTTGCGATTGGCGAAGCGGGAGCTGTTAATGCAGGTTTGTTTGCGGTATCAATTTTGGCGAATAGTGATTCGGCATTGGCTGAAAAATTAAAAGATTTTCGTGCGGCCCAAACGGCTAAAGTATTCAATATGACATTAACGGAGCAGTCTTGAGTTTCCAAACGATCCTTCCACCAGCGATGCTTGGAATGCTAGGCGGCGGTCAACTTGGTCGCTTTTTTGTGATTGCAGCCCATGAAATGGGTTATCGCGTGACTGTACTTGATCCAGACAAAAATAGCCCCGCTGGGAAAATTGCTGATGTGCATTTGTGTGCCACTTATGACGATGCAATCGCTTTAGAAAAGATGGCGAATACATGCCAAGCGATTACTACAGAGTTTGAGAATGTCCCAGCGAGTATTTTAGAGATCTTGGCTAAAACCTGTACGGTGCATCCTTCGGCTGAGGCGGTTTCTATTGCGCAACATCGTGTGATGGAAAAACAATTTATTAGTCATGCGGGCATTCCGGTGGCCCCATTTGTTGTCGTCAATGGCGCAAATGATTTGCCTAAAGATGGGGACGCTATTTATCCCTCCATCTTAAAAGTGGCGCGTTTTGGTTATGATGGCAAGGGTCAGGCGCGTGTTAGTAATAATGTTGAGGCGTTAGCCGCGTTCGAAAATTTCAAGTCTGAGCAATGCGTGTTAGAAAAAATGCTCGATTTGGATTATGAGGTTTCAGTGGTCTTGGCGCGAGATGCACAAGGCAATGTGGCGGTTTATCCAACTGCAGAAAATAGTCATCTGAATGGAATTTTGGATGTCAGCATCGTGCCAGCACGGGCACCTAAATTGATTCAAGAACAAGCCCGCACCTTGGCTCAGAAAATTGCAGAAAAACTGAACTACGTTGGGGTTTTGGCAGTGGAATTTTTTGTGAGTAACGGTGAATTACTGGCCAATGAGATGGCACCTCGCCCGCATAACTCTGGTCATTACACCATTGATGCAAACGTGACGAATCAGTTTGAGCAACAATTGCGTGCATTAGTGGGTTTGCCATTGGGCGATGTCAGGCTGCATAGTCAGGCAGTGATGGTCAATATTCTTGGGGATGTTTGGAAAGACGGAAAAGAGCCTGCTTGGGACAAGATTTTTGCAAGGCCTGAATTAAAACTTCATCTATATGGAAAGCATGAGCCTCGAGCAGGCCGCAAAATGGGTCACTTCACGGTGATTGGGGCGGATCAAGAAACCGTGGTGGTGAATGCAATCAAAGCGCGTGCAGAGCTTGGTATTGGCTAGCTAGTTGAATGGTAGACAATAAAAAAGCCGAACATTAAGTTCGGCTTTTTTATTGAATGCGAATTAAAGCTGACTAATTAAGCCATTGCCTTAATCGAAGCATTTAAACGGCTCTTATGACGAGCTGCTTTATTTTTATGAATAATGTTCTTGTCTGCAATGCGATCAATCACGCTCACATTTTCAGAGTATGCAGCTTGTGCAACAACCTTGTCACCAGCTTCTACCGCTTTGATGATCTTTTTGATCGCGGTGCGCAAAGTAGAACGCAAGCTGGCGTTATGGGCGCGTTGCTTAACTGCCTGACGAGCACGTTTTCTTGCCTGCGCGGTATTAGCCATGAATTTTCCTAATTAACAAAATACGAAGCCGAGCATCTTATCTTTTTATTCAGCCTTTTGCAAGATATTGTGATCGTTAAATTATGCTTATTTACATTAATTGATCATGTTCAGATGTACTTATCAGCAATTGGGTTCGAGGATGTGGGCCCTATCATGCTAAAATCAGCTCTGATTTCAACCTCATTTTACATGATCTATACACACGCATGAATCTGCTTAAAGCACTTGCTACCGTTGGTAGTATGACTTTTCTATCTCGCATATTGGGTTTCGTTCGAGACACCTTAATTGCGCGCGTGTTTGGCGCTGGTGTGGAAACAGATGCCTTCTTTGTCGCTTTTAAGATCCCCAATTTATTACGCCGTATTTCTGCTGAAGGTGCATTTTCTCAGGCGTTTGTGCCGATTTTGGCTGAGTACAAAAAACAGCGCAGCATTGATGAGACAAAAGCGCTGATTAATCATGTAGCGACATTGCTGGGTTTATTTCTAGTGGTGATTACTATTTTGGGAATGTTGGCTGCCCCTTGGGTTGTGCAAATTAGCGCGCCTGGCTTTGCCGCTGATCAGGCTAAATTTGATTTAACGGTTGAATTACTTCGGATTACCTTCCCTTATATTTTCTTTATCTCATTGGTCTCACTTGCTGGTGGCGTACTCAATACCTACGGTAACTTTAGCGTGCCAGCCATGACGCCTGTTTGGTTAAACCTTTCTTTTATTGCCGCGGTATTGTTGGTCGCCCCTTATTTTGATCACTCTGTGAAGGTGTTAGGCTGGGCAGTATTTGTAGGGGGTATTGCACAACTGATTTATCAGATTCCTTATTTGCGTCGACTAGGCTTGTTCCCTAGGTTTGAGTTGAACTTAAAAGATGAAGGAGTTTGGCGCATTTTAAAACTCATGGGGCCGGCTATTTTTGGGGTCTCGATCGCACAAATTTCATTACTTATTAATACTATTTTTGCTTCTTTTTTAGCCACAGGAAGTGTTTCCTGGCTTTATTATGCTGACCGATTAATGGAATTTCCTACAGGCGTTTTGGGTGTGGCGCTTGGAACCATTTTGCTCCCTAGTTTAGCGAAAAGTTACGCAGATAAAGCTGACGATGAGTATTCGCAGTTGTTAGATTGGGGTTTGCGGCTCACGTTTATTCTTGCATTGCCTGCTGCAGTTGCGTTAGCGGTGCTCTCTGTTCCTTTAGTGACGGGCTTATTTCACTATGGCGCATTTAGCGCGTTAGATGTCGAAATGACACGCCAAGCATTGATGGCCTATAGTTTGGGCTTGTTGGGTTTGATCCTTGTTAAGGTGCTTGCACCAGCCTTTTATTCAAGGCAGAACATTAAAACCCCCGTCAAGATTGCTTTATTTACCTTGGCGTCAACTCAAGTGATGAACCTGATCTTCATTGGCCCCTTAAAGCATGCAGGCTTGGCACTAGCAATCGGTCTTGGTGCTTGCATGAATGCAGGATTGCTCTATTTTTATTTGCGTAAAGCGAATGTCTATAAGCCGCAAGCGGGTTGGTATTCCTTTATGGCAAAATTGGTCATTGCCGTAGGTTCGATGGCCTTTGTTTTGCATTTTGCTGCGGGTCCTGACGCGACTTGGATGACCTATAAGCTTTTACCTAAACTCGTTCATCTTTTGATATTGCTTGTGCTCGGGTCAATGACGTATTTCTTAGTGCTTTGGGTGCTTGGTATTCGCGTTAAAGATTTTATAAAGCGCAGCGCCATCTAGTCATGATGCAAATTCTGAGACATTTCCCTGATGGGAGAATTCAGCCAAGTGCATTAGCCATCGGTAATTTTGATGGCATGCATTTAGGACATCAAGCCTTACTTAAAGAATTAAAGGCGGTGGCGACTTCACAGTCATTGCAGACTGCGGTAATGACTTTTGAGCCGCATCCACGGGAGTTTTTTGCACCAGATAAAGCGCCGGCAAGACTTGCGTCGCTCAGAGAAAAGCTCGAATGGTTTGAAAAAGCCGGCGTTGATACGGTGCATTTGTGTCGATTTAACCATCGCTTTGCGAGCTTTAGCAGTGATGATTTTATTGGTGAGATTCTCATTGGTGCCCTCAATGCTAAAACAATTTTGGTGGGCGAGGACTTTAGATTTGGTGCTGGGCGCCGCGGTGGTGTGGTCGATCTTGCTAAGGCGGGTTTGGATCTGATTAGTTTGCCTCAAGTCAATTTAATGGATGAGGATATTCAATTGCCCGGAGATAGTGAACGCGTTTCAAGTACGCGCGTAAGAAATGCTTTGGCTAGTGGGGAATTGAATGTTGCTAGGCATCTACTGGGCCGTCCTTACAGTATTAGTGGCAAAGTGGTTCATGGGGCTCAGTTAGGTAGGAAATTAGGATTTTCTACTGCAAATGTCCATATGCGGCATGAACGCCCTGCCTTAACGGGAGTGTATGCAGTAAAATTAGACGGATTAAATGGCGTTGCAAATTTAGGGGTAAGACCAACAATTTCAGGGGTCCCCAAATTATTGTTAGAAGTTCATCTGTTTGATTTTGATGGGGATTTGTACGATAAACATGTCCATGTGGAGTTTTATCATAAAATTCGAGATGAAATGAAATTTGATGGCCTAGATGCGTTGAAAGCGCAAATTGCAAAAGATGCACAAGTGGCACGTAATTTTTTTAGATAATTAAAAAGTAAAAGACTGAAAGTTTGTAATGACTGAAGATTCAAAATATAAGCTCAATTTGCCTGAAACCAGTTTTCCCATGCGCGGAGATTTGGCTAAGCGTGAACCTGCTTGGTTAAAAGAATGGCAAGATAAAAAGCTTTATGCGCGGATTCGTAAAGCCCGTGCCGGCGCAAAAAAATTCATTTTGCATGATGGCCCACCCTATGCCAATGGCGATATTCATATTGGTCATGCGGTGAATAAAATCTTAAAAGATATGATCGTTAAAGCTAAAACCATGAGTGGCTTTGATGCACCTTATGTGCCTGGTTGGGACTGTCATGGCTTGCCGATTGAATTGATGGTTGAGAAAACGCACGGTAAAGAAATTGCCCCAGCGAAATTCCGTGAACTATGCCGCGAATATGCAAAAGAACAAGTTGAGCGCCAAAAGAAAGACTTTGTGCGCTTGGGCGTTTTAGGGGATTGGGATCAGCCCTACCTCACCATGGACTTTAAAACCGAAGCCGACATCATGCGTGCTTTGGGGGAAATCTACAGAAACGGTTACTTGTACCAAGGCAGTAAGCCAGTCCATTGGTGTGTGGATTGTGGGTCTGCGTTAGCAGAAGCAGAAGTTGAATATGAAGATGTGAATTCACCAGCCATTGATGTGGGCTTTAAGGTGGTTGATCAAGCGGCTTTATTGAAAGTGTTCAGCGTGGACATTTCAGCTCCAGTGCATGCCGTCATCTGGACAACAACGCCTTGGACCTTGCCAGCTAATCAGGCGGTTAGTGTGCATCCTGAATTAGATTACGATCTCATTCAAACCAGCAAGGGCTTGCTCATTCTTGCACGCGAATTGGCACAAGCGACTTTGTCTCGCTATAGCGAAGAAGGTGCTCGGGTCTTGGCTTCTTGTAAAGGGGCTTCATTAAACGGCTTAATGCTGAACCATCCTTTTGATGAACGCCAAGTGCCAGTGATTTGTGGTGAGCATGTGACAACCGATGCAGGAACTGGGTTAGTACATACCGCCGCCGCGCATGGTAATGATGACTGGTTAGTCATGCGTGCGAATTTCCCCAATGAAAAACCTCGCGTCTTGATTGGCGCTGATGGTAAATTTTTCACTAGCGATTTGGTGGAGTTGACAGCGATTCGAGGCTTAAGCCGTCAAGATGCCAACAAAGTGATTCTTGGCTTGATGCAAGAAAACGGTACTTTAATTGCAAGTGCCCGCTTAAATCATAGTTTTCCACATTGCTGGCGTCATAAAACCCCTTTGATGCAATTGGCGACCCATCAATGGTTTATCGGAATGAACGAAATCGATGCCTCTGGAAAAAGTTTGCGTGAGTATGCAAACCAAGCAGTGGATAACACAGAATTTTTCCCAAGCTGGGGCCGAGCACGCCTAGAGGCGATGATCAAAAATCGTCCAGATTGGTGCGTATCCCGCCAACGTAATTGGGGCGTGCCGATGCCGCTTTTTGTGCATAAAGAAACTGGTGAGCCACATCCACAGACTTCAGAATTGCTTGAAAAAGTCTGTCTGCAAGTAGAAGCCCAAGGCATTGAGGCCTGGTTTAGTTTAGACGGCGCTGCTTTTTTAGCGGTCAATGCCCCCGCCAATGCAGCGCAGTATAAAAAAGTGACCGATACATTAGACGTTTGGTTTGATTCTGGTTCAACCCATACGGCGGTGCTAAAACGGCGTCCAGAGTTGCAGCATCCTGCTGATTTATATCTGGAAGGCTCAGATCAGCATCGCGGATGGTTCCAAAGCTCCTTATTAACGGGTTGTGCAATTGATGGTCGTGCTCCTTATGAAGCTTTGTTAACGCATGGCTTCGTAGTGGATGGCGCTGGCCACAAGATGAGTAAATCAAAAGGTAATGTGGTGGCACCGCAAAAAGTCATGGACACCTACGGCGCGGATATCTTACGTCTATGGGTCGCTTCTACAGATTACTCTGGCGAACTTACTATTTCTGATGAAATTCTGAAACGGGTAGCAGAAAGCTATCGACGTATTCGTAATACCTTACGTTTCTTGATGGCAAACTTAGCCGATTTTGATGAAAAGAAAGATTTGTTGCCTGTTGATCAATGGATGGAAATTGATCGCTATGCCTTAGTCTTAACTGAAAAATTACAAACAGAAATCTTAGGTGATTTTGACCGTTATGAATTCCATTTGGCGGTGCAAAAGTTTGTGGGGTTTTGTTCTGAAGATCTGGGTAGTTTCTATCTCGACATTTTGAAAGATCGTCTCTACACGACGGGCGAGACTTCTCATGCACGTCGCGCTGCGCAAAGCGCTTTGCATCACATTACGCATGCCATGATGCGTTTAATGGCACCGATCTTGAGCTTCACAGCGAACGAAATATGGCAAACATTAGGCTTGGATAAGGATGCGACGGTATTCGAAGAGCTTTGGTATCAATTGCCAGCGCATGGATTAGGCGTTGATCGTATTCAAGCGTGGGAGGCCATTATTGAGGTTCGTGGTTTAGCTGCCAAAAAAATTGAAGTGTTGCGAGCTGCAGGGCAAGTGGGCTCATCACTGCAAGCAGAGTTGGAATTGCATGCATCAGGTGCTAAGTTTGATGCGCTCAATAGCTTGAATGAAGATTTACGTTTTGCGATGATTACATCAGGCGCTAAGGTCTATAAAGCGGTTGATGAGGCGAATGAAAAGATTTTGGTAAAGGCAAGCGCCCATACGAAGTGTGATCGTTGTTGGCATTACCGTGAAGATGTTGGTGTAAATGCAGAACATCCAAGCATTTGTGGCCGCTGTGTCAGCAATTTATTTGGTCAAGGTGAGCAACGTACCTATGCGTAAATGGTTAGCGATTAGCGCGATTGTGTTGGCTATTGATGTTTATACCAAACATCTTATTCAGCAATCGTTTCAATATGGCGATTATTTAAAAGTGACGTCTTTTTTTAATTTGGTGCGATATCATAATCAAGGTGCAGCGTTTAGTTTTTTAGCCAATCAAGGGGGCTGGCAACAGTTCTTCTTTGCCACCATTGCGATCGTGGCATCAGCCGTCATCATTTATTTGCTTCGCAAAAATACAGAGCAGAAGATCTTTTGCTTGGCTTTGGCATTGATCTTAGGCGGTGCTTTGGGAAACCTTTACGACAGGCTGACCTTGGGCTATGTCGTGGATTTCTTATTTTTTCATTACCAAGAATTTTATTGGCCAGCCTTTAATGCGGCTGACTCAGCAATTACCGGTGGCGTCATCTTGCTGTTGATTGATAATTTTAGACAACCTAAAGCATAATTTAGAGTAGCGATTTTCTGATGATGACCTTCAGTTTTTGGCACTTTAAAGTTTTATTGCTACAATAACTCTATGAATTATATGGTATACAAGAAATTGACCAGTTGTATTGCAGTGTTTGCAATCTTGTTGGTATCTTTTGCTCCCGTCATTTCACATGCAAAATCACTTCATGATCTTCAAGGGTCAGAAAAGATTTGTACGGTTCACGGGATGAAAGAAATTCCTAGCGGTCCTGTTCCTGTCAATAATGATCATATGGTTCATCTTCAACATTGTGCTTATTGTTCACTTGCTTCAGATAAAGCTTATCTTCCGGCAAGCAATTTGCAATTAGGGTTAATGGTTATTCCTTCCTATTCAAAGTTCTTTATTGAATATGAGTCTCCAGTTCTACAAGCACATTTCCAATCTTCACATCCCCCCCAAGCACCACCTTTAGCCTAAAAAATCGTTGTGATTCGCTGGCTAATCTTTAGCCTAACTAAGCATGTAGCTTTAGCGCATGTTGATGATTTTTAGAGGATGGAAAATAAGAAATGACGTATAAAAAAATAGCACTGTTTTCATTAATGGGATTACTAATTGCGGCTCCGTTAGAAGTTTTTGCTTGTTCAAGCTGCGGTTGTACACTGAGTTCTGATTGGGAAAACCTCGGGTTTAGTAGCACTTCCGGATTTAAGATTGATGTGCGTTATGATTATTTAAATCAAAATGAGTTAAGAACTGGCACGCATTCAATTTCTAGATCTGCGGCAGCAGCAGATCCTAATGCGGAAGTTGAAAAATATACGCGTAACAATTATCTGACCGTTGGGGTTGATTACAGCACCAATCCAGACTGGGGTGTCAATGTTCAATTGCCTTATATTAATCGTAACCATACAACCTTAGGGGCAGGCTCAGATGGGGTTAATCCAGGTGATGGAGCATATCATTCGAGCACTTCTAGTATTGGCGATATCAAAGTGATCGGCCGATATCAAGGGTTTACTGAACAACATAATTTTGGTCTTTTATTGGGACTGAAACTACCTACCGGTAGCCATACAAAAACTGGTTCCCTTACTGATGGTTCAGGCCCTGCTGTTATTGATAGGGGTCTTCAACCTGGAAGCGGAACAACAGATGCCATTATTGGTGCTTATTACGTTGATGCTTTTAATCATGATTGGGGTTATTTTACTCAAGCGATCGTTCAGAAACCTCTAGATAATAGTGATGGATACAAGCCAGGGGATAGTTTGAACCTTAACCTGGGCCTGCGATACCAAGGTTTTGATGACATCACTCCACAGCTTCAAGTGAATGCAAGATTTGTTGAGCATGATCATGGACAGAGTGCCGATGGGGCTTATGCTCCTGGAACAGGTGGAACCTTAGTTTATCTCAGCCCAGGCGCTACTTACAGAGTGAATAAACAAGTGAAGGTTTATGGCTACGTTCAACTACCAATTTATCAGGATGTGAATGATTTGCAATTGACACCGCGTTGGACAGCGTCTGTTGGTTTGAATTACACGTTCTAATTAATGGCTTGTGGCGTCAGTAGTGGCGCCACTATTTTCTCTAGTAGGTCTTGATCTACGATTGGGTCGCCTTCCCATCCGTTTTTTCTGAGTATGCCATTTTGGTCTATGATAAAAGTCACTGGCACGCGCCAGATGCGTCCCAGTTTTTGGATGTCAGAATCTGAATCCATCGCACCTGTGAAAGAGAATTCTTTTAGAATACTTTTAACTTTATTCAGGTCGCTTTTGTCATCCACACTTAACGCAATGACATCCACGCCATCTTTGTGATGTCTTTTATAGAAGCTCTCTAGGGCAGGCATTTCTTTTCTGCATGATTCGCACCATGTTGCCCAAATATGAACAACTAATATCCGACCTTTTGCCGATGCGTTTGTGATGATTTGACCATCAAATGTTTTAATGGAAATAGGAGGGGCCGCTTTTCCCACAGAGAGATTTGCCGCCATAGCGCTTTGTAAGGTGAGCATGAGAATGCTACAGAGTATGATAAAACGTTTCATTAAATGATAAATTGACACATGAAATATGTGATTGATTATATAGTGTTTTAAAAACATGTAATAGAGAGTCTGCAATGCTTAACCCGTGTTCCGCATCGATCAAAGTCTTTTTTCTTTTAATGCTGTTGATATCTTTATCATTAAAAGAAGCTTTAGCTGAGGATGTCCTTGCAAAATCACTTTGCAAACCATTAGAAGCCTCAGACGCAACTGCCGGAAAGGTGATTATTTGGCAGCAGAGTTTTGATGGCGTCTTTGATCTAGCGATGGCGCCAGCAACTCAATCAGGTTTACATCCCGTGATTCGATTGAGTTTTGGAGGGAGAAAAGAAGCAACTTGTCACTTCCCTGCCATTGCTGTCCTAAAAGGAGGTGACTGGGGATGGCATGTTGCTTGGGGGTCGGAAGCCAAACATAGTTTGATGGTGGCGCGTGTTGATGGCGACGCATGGGTTTCTTCGCTTCCAAAAAAATTGGCCGACCAAATGCCTGATCAAGTTGCTTTGCAAGAAAAGGAAGGAATATTGCGACTCAACTATCACCTTCCATCGGACGAGAGCGGCATAACACATCTTATGATTTCAAACGATGAAGGTCGTAATTGGGATGCAGTTGATGCAAATCAATAGTAGGGTATTGAAATAGCTCACTTCTCCCCCATATATGCTCTATAAAATATCCTAAATGGAGCAATGGCATGAGAGTAGATAAACTAACCACTAAGTTTCAGCAAGCCTTGAGCGATGCCCAGAGCTTAGCTGTCGGTCACGACCATACCAGTATTGAAGCCACCCATTTGTTGTCCGCGCTGTTAAGCCAAGATGATGGCGGAACTGCATCATTGCTCGCGCGAGCCGGCGTGAATCTTGAACCGCTAAAAGCCGGCCTCCAAGTTGCACTGACTCAGTTGCCGAAAGTGGCTGAGAGTTCTGGCGAAGTTAGCATTTCTCGCGATTTAAATAACCTACTTAATCTGACAGATAAGCACGCTCAAAAACGTGGGGATGCTTATATTGCGAGCGAAATGTTCTTGCTTGCTTTGGCCGAGGATAAGGGCGATACCGCACGTTTATTGAAACAAGTTGGATTGAATAAGGCGGCTTTAGAAGCTGCAATTAGTGCAGTCCGTGGCGGCGAGTCTGTCGACAATCAAGAATCGGAAGGTCAACGTGAGTCCCTTAAAAAATACACGTTAGATTTAACAGAGCGGGCTCGTATGGGCAAGCTTGACCCGGTGATTGGCCGTGACGATGAAATTCGCCGCGCTATTCAAGTACTTCAACGTCGAACTAAGAATAACCCAGTGTTAATTGGTGAGCCTGGCGTGGGCAAAACCGCGATTGTGGAGGGGCTCGCTCAGCGTATTGTTAATGGTGAAGTGCCTGAGTCTCTTAAGGGGAAGAAGGTATTGTCGCTAGATATGGCGGCCTTATTGGCTGGCGCCAAATATCGCGGTGAGTTCGAGGAAAGGCTGAAATCGGTGCTTAAAGAGTTAGCGCAAGATGAAGGTCAAACGATCGTGTTCATCGATGAGTTACATACGATGGTGGGCGCCGGTAAAGCTGAAGGGGCGATGGACGCAGGTAACATGCTAAAACCAGCGCTGGCTCGCGGCGAGTTACATTGCGTTGGCGCGACGACATTAGATGAATACCGCAAATATATCGAAAAGGACGCAGCATTAGAGCGTCGCTTTCAAAAAGTACTCGTGGATGAGCCATCGGTTGAAGCCACCATTGCGATTCTTCGTGGTTTGCAAGAAAAGTATGAATTACATCACGGGGTTGAAATTACTGACCCAGCAATTGTGGCTGCGGCTGAGCTTAGCCATCGTTACATTACAGATCGTTTCTTGCCGGATAAGGCAATTGACTTGATTGATGAAGCGGCGGCAAAGATTAAGATGGAAATCGATAGCAAACCAGAAGCGCTCGATAAACTAGATCGTCGTCTAATTCAATTAAAAATTGAACGTGAAGCGGTGCGTAAAGAAAAAGACGAAGCCTCTAAAAAACGCTTTGCTTTAATTGAAGATGAAATCAGTCGTTTGGAAAAAGAATCTGCGGATTTAGAAGATATCTGGAAAGCTGAAAAAGCCCAGGTTCAAGGCTCTGCACATATTAAGGAAGAAATTGAAAAGATTAAGCATCAAATGGATGAAGCGACGCGTAAAGGCGAGTGGCAGAAGGTTTCTGAGTTGCAATATGGAAAATTGCCAGCGCTAGAAGCCCAGCTAAAAAATGCTGCTGCCGAAGAAGATAAGGGCGAAGTGAAGCTTAATAAGCTATTACGTACACAAGTGGGCGCTGAAGAAATTGCAGAAGTGGTGAGTCGTGCGACAGGAATTCCAGTGTCTAAAATGATGACAGGGGAACGTGCAAAACTCTTGACCATGGAGACTAAATTGCATGAACGTGTCGTGGGTCAAGATGAAGCGGTACGTTTGGTTTCAGATGCGATTCGTCGTTCACGTTCTGGCTTAGGAGACCCTAACCGTCCTTATGGTTCATTCTTATTCTTAGGCCCAACCGGGGTGGGTAAAACAGAGTTATGTAAGGCGCTGGCTGGGTTCTTATTTGATTCTGAAGACCACTTAATTCGTATCGACATGAGCGAATTTATGGAGAAGCATTCAGTATCACGCTTGATTGGGGCGCCTCCTGGTTACGTTGGGTATGAGGAAGGGGGCACGTTGACAGAGGCGGTGCGTCGTAAACCTTACTCAGTCATTTTGTTGGATGAGGTTGAGAAAGCCCATCCAGATGTCTTCAATGTATTGCTTCAGGTGCTCGATGATGGACGTTTGACAGATGGTCAAGGGCGTACGGTGAGTTTTAAAAACACCGTCATTATCATGACGTCGAATTTAGGCAGTCAGATGATACAAGGGATGACCGGCGATGATTATCAAGTAGTGAAATTGGCGGTCATGGGGGAAGTCAAAACCCACTTCCGTCCAGAGTTTATTAATCGTATTGATGAGATTGTTGTTTTCCATGCACTGGGTGAAAGTAATATCAAGGCAATCGCAAGCATACAATTGCAATATCTCGCTAAGCGTTTGGAAGCCATGGATATGCAATTAGAGGTGAGTGAAGCTGCATTAGGTGAAATATCAAATGCAGGATTTGATCCAGTTTATGGCGCAAGACCACTCAAACGTGCGATTCAAAGTGAACTTGAGAATCCGCTTTCTCGTGAAATCTTGGCGGGTAATTTTGCACCTAAAGATACCATTAAGGTAGACTTTAAAGGTGGAAAAATGCTGTTCACCAAATAAGGGATGAAGATGCGCGGTGGATGTTCTTTAGGTCAATATATGGCATGGTTAGCGGTTGGTTTATTGATCGCTGGTTGTGCTAGTACGCCTATAGAGCCACCGAAAATCGAGCGGATTTCTGCTGAAGAGCTCGATCGCATCATGCCTCAAGCCATTCCAAATCTGAGCTTGGATGGTATTGTGAAACTCTCACAAGAGAAACTATCGGCCGATCAAATTATTCAAAAAATTAAAGATAGTCAGTCGCAATATGCTTTATTACCATCGCAATTGCTTGAGTTAAGCAATAAAGGAGTTGATCAAAAAGTGCTGGATTACATTTATTCGGCACATGAACAGGCGGTTCGCGATAGTTTTGCTGAGGAAATTAATAAGCGTGAGCAAAGTAAAGCGAAGGAACAAGAAAAGCTTAAGCGTGAATATCAGTTAAGGCAGCCTTACTACGACCCTTATTGGGGTTATCCTCGGAGCCCATACTGGGGTTACCCACGGCCCTTTTATGGACCAGGCATGTATTACCGTTTTTAGCTTAGTCCAATGCAACAACTCAATCATACAATTAGCATTAAAACGAATGGTCGACGTCTGTATGACATTACTCCTCAAGTACTTGAATGGGCGAGGACTAGCGGTTTAAAAACGGGTTTGCTCACCTTGTATATCCAACATACTTCCGCCAGCCTTCTGATTAATGAAAACTACGATAGTGATGTGCTGGTCGATATGGAGCGTTTTTTTGCGCGCTTGGTGCCTGATGGTGATCGATTGTTTATCCATACCTCAGAAGGCCCAGATGATATGCCAGCGCACATTCGCTCCGCATTAACACAAACTTCTATTTCCATTCCCTTGATCGACGGGAAGGTTGCGCTAGGGATGTGGCAAGGAATATTCATGTATGAACATCGTTTGGCAGCGCATACACGCAATGTGTTACTTCATTTAATCGCCGAGTAGCCTTTTGCAAAACGCTATTTTATATTCTTATCGAAGGTGTCCTTATGCGATGCGCGCGCGTATGGCACTGCGTTATTCCAACGTTGAAGTTGAAATTCGCGAGATTTCCTTAAAGCAAAAACCAGCAGCGATGATCGCTGCTTCCCCTAAAGCAACGGTGCCGGTGTTAGTACTTGCTAGCGGTGAAGTCATTGAGCAAAGCTTAGATATCATGAATTGGGCTTTAGAAAAGTCGGATGTAGATCATTGGAATATTCAGCACTCTGAACAAGAGGAATTGATCCTATCGAATGACACTACGTTTAAAAAATCCTTAGACCAATACAAATACGCGATTCGTTTTCCTGAGCATCCAGCAGAAGTTTATCGGGCACAAGGCGAGGTTTTTTTGCAGCGATTAGAAGCCTTACTCGAACAAAATATTTACCTTTGCCGTGACAGTATTTCAAAAGCGGATATCGCGATTTTCCCTTTTGTGCGGCAGTTCTCTATGGTGGATGAAGCTTGGTTTAAAACTGCCCATTATCCAGCGCTAAAAGTTTGGCTTGAGCATTTATTGCAAAGCGCGCTTTTTATCGATGTGATGCAAAAGTATCCCGTATGGAGCGAGGCATAAAACAAAAAGGGGCACTTGCGTGCCCCTTTTTTTATTCGACTAGATTAGTGGCCAATTGATCCGATTGCCCTGCCGACTTTTCTGATGTGACATCTTCGAAATCTAAAGTGATTTGGTCTTTATCATCAATATCGACAAACACATGCCCCCCATTTGCTAATTTCCCGAATAGCAATTCATCAGCCAAGCCACGTCTAATGGTATCTTGAATGAGTCGAGACATAGGACGGGCGCCCATGAGTGGATCGAAGCCTTTTTTGCCCAAATAAGCTTTGAGCTTATCGCTGAAGCTTGCCTCTACTTTTTTCTCGTGCAGCTGATCTTCTAATTGCATCAAGAATTTATCCACCACGCGCATGATAATGTCTTGTGAAAGTGGTGCAAATGAAACGGTCGCATCCAAGCGGTTACGGAATTCTGGGCTGAATAGGCGTTTGATTTCAGCCATTTCATCCCCGGCTTGCTTCCCTTGCGTAAAGCCCATGCTAGTTTTTGAAAGTGCATCGGCACCAGCATTCGTAGTCATGATGATCGTGACGTTGCGGAAGTCTGCCTTACGGCCATTATTATCAGTTAATGTGCCGTGATCCATGACTTGAAGCAAAATGTTGTAAATATCTGGATGGGCTTTTTCAATCTCATCAAGCAATAGCACGCAATAAGGATGTTTAGTGATGGCTTCGGTCAGTAAGCCGCCTTGTTCAAATCCTACGTAGCCTGGAGGCGCACCAATTAACCTTGAAACGGCGTGGCGCTCCATATATTCAGACATATCAAAGCGAACTAACTCAATGCCTAGGGTGTAGGCCAATTGTTTAGCCACTTCCGTTTTACCAACGCCAGTCGGTCCTGAGAACAAGAATGAGCCAATCGGTTTATTCTGATTGCCCAAACCGCTTCGCGCCATTTTGATGGCAGCTGCAAGGGACTCAATGGCTTTATCTTGTCCAAATACAACGGCTTTTAAATCACGGTCTAGTGTTTTAAGTGCATTGCGATCGTCGCTTGAAATGTTCTTGGGTGGAATCCGCGCAATTTTGGCGATGATATCTTCAATTTCCTTATCGCCAATGACTTTCTTTTGCTTGGACTTTGGCAAGATACGTTGCGCAGCCCCTGCTTCATCAATCACATCAATGGCCTTGTCGGGTAAGTGACGGTCGTTAATGTATTTGGCAGAAAGTTCTGCTGCTGTATTGAGAGCGCTGATGGTGTACTTCACGCTGTGATGTTTTTCAAAGCGTGATTTCAACCCTTTTAGGATTTGTACCGTTTCAGCAATACTAGGTTCTTCTACGTCAACTTTTTGGAAGCGGCGTGATAGGGCATGGTCTTTTTCAAAAATACCGCGATATTCTTGATAAGTGGTTGCACCGATGCATTTGAGTGAGCCATTAGATAAAGCTGGCTTTAGCAGATTGGAAGCATCTAAAGTGCCACCACTGGCAGCGCCAGCACCAATTAAGGTGTGAATTTCATCGATGAACAATACGGCATCCGTTTGCTCCTCTAATTTTTTCATGACCGCTTTGAGGCGTTGCTCGAAGTCGCCACGGTATTTGGTGCCAGCAAGTAAAGCGCCCATATCTAATGAGTAAATCACTGCATTGGCGAGCACGTCGGGTACATTTTTTTCAACAATACGACGCGCCAACCCTTCTGCGATAGCAGTTTTACCAACACCAGCTTCGCCAACTAATAGTGGATTATTCTTGCGGCGTCGGCATAAGGTTTGGATCACGCGCTCAAGTTCTTTCTCGCGGCCAATCACTGGATCAATTTTCCCTGCCAATACCTGATCATTAAGATTGAGTGTGTAGCTATCTAAAGCGCTAGCGGGCGGCGCTTCTGCTTCAGTATTTTGTTCAGCTTCAGCGCGTTTGGATTCTTCAGCGACTTTGGCAACGCCATGTGAAATGTAGTTCACCACATCCAAGCGTGTGACGCCTTGTTGATGAAGGAAGAATACGGCATGGGACTCTTTTTCACCATAGATGGCGACCAATACGTTTGCGCCAGTGACTTCTTTTTTACCAGAGGACTGCACATGCAATATGGCGCGTTGAATGACCCGTTGGAAGCCAAGTGTTGGCTGTGTGTCTACTTCTTCATCACCGCCAACATTGGGGGTGTGTTCTTCGATGTAATGATTAAGCTCCGAACGCAGTTTATCGAGATTTGCGCCACAGGCTCTTAACACTTCGGCCGCAGTCGGATTATCAATCATTGCCAGAAGTAGATGTTCTACCGTAATGAGCTCATGACGCTTCTGACGGGCGTCCATAAACGCCATGTGTAGAGAGACTTCTAATTCTTGAGCAATCATATTTACTACCTTTATTAACTACTTAATTAAACTTCTTGCATGCTGCATTGCAATGGATGCCCGTGTTCTTTGGCAAAATCTAATACTTGGCTTACCTTGGTTTCGGCAATGTCTAGCGGATAAATGCCGCATACACCTGAACCCTTATTATGAACTTGGAGCATGATTTGCGTAGCTTGTTCACGATTCTTTTTAAAAAAACGTTCAAGGACCTCGACCACAAACTCCATGGGAGTGTAGTCGTCATTGAATAGCAAAACGCTATACATTGAAGGTGGCTTGGCTTTCTGTGTTTTTGCCGTTTCTAACGTTCTCTCTTGATGCTTAATGCCAGCCATTGATGTTCCTATTTTGAGCCTAATGCAAAAAAATTCAAGCTTAAAATTATGATGGTTTAGTGAATATTTTTTTCTTGATTAGAAGCACTAATCGGCATAATGCGAACGCTTTTAACAATTTTATCCTGCGTTTGCATAATCTCTAAAGCGCAATCCCCTATTCGAATACTCGTCCCTGGCTCGGGAATGTCTTCAAAATGCTCCAGCACTAGCCCATTGAGTGTTCTTGGTCCTTCTATTGGTAGGTTGAGACCTAGTTTTTTATTCAGGTCTCGTAAGGAACAACTCCCATCAACGACCCAAGCACCATCTTCTTCTTGATGGAAGGTATTTGCACGCAGTGGCGATTGTGTTGTGAAGTCCCCAATAATTTCTTCTAATATATCTTCGAGTGTCACTAAGCCTTTGAGTTCACCATATTCATCAACGACTAGGGCCATGCGTTGATGATGTTCTTGGAATTGTTGAATTTGAGTGTATAAGGGGGTGCCTGAAGGGATGAAATATGGGTCATTGATGACTTCGCGTAATCCTTCAATCGTCAATTCGCCATTACGAAGTTGATTAATCACTTTTCGAATATGAATAATGCCAACAATTTCTTCCTCCGCCCCTTCTTTGACGAGCAAGCGGGTATGGTTGCTTGAGGTGATTTGTTGAATCAATTCTTCAAAAGGGGTATCGAGATCGACATGCTCAATTTGCGTGTGTGCCGTCATGACGTCATCGACAGTGGCATCTTCTAGATCAAAAAGATTGAGCAAAATGGCACGATTTTTTTGCGGGATATAACCGCCTGCATCGCTAACGATGCTTCGAAGCTCATCGGTTGAAACAGCGTGAGAGACTTGATCGAAGTTAACTTTGATTCTGAAAATCTTCAGTAAGCCCGTCACAAAAAGATTAATGAACCAAATGGCAGGGTAGATTGCTCGCGTGATGGGATAAAGCACATAGCTATACGCAAATGCAATTTTTTCTGCATGCGCTGCAGCAATGACTTTTGGTGTGATTTCACCGAACACCAAAATAACGAAGGTGACGATGACCGTTCCGAGGAAAACGCCGGTATTACTTTCACCTAAG
>Ga0114964_10000283_pt1 | contig 39391 bp, 43 predicted proteins | sample C_131016_MF_Meta_FD_92638 | JGI IMG/M metagenome (GOLD analysis project Ga0114964, IMG submission 92638) | Freshwater microbial communities from Lake Croche, Canada to study carbon cycling - C_131016_MF_MetaG | ecosystem: Environmental > Aquatic > Freshwater > Lake | place: Lake Croche, Canada... | reverse complement strand
GATGGGAGCGTTGTGAAGGTTTGGACTACCGCCATTGCACTAACGTGTCTGTCCCTTTGCCCCATCGCACTACCTGCGCAGGCAGCTCAAGTACCTCCCACAGCAATCTGTGCTGAATTGGGAACCGGCCTTATTCAGGTTATGCAGGACACTTCTTGTCCGCGGAACAAGTGGGATCTAGGGGTTGCACCCATCGTGCCTGGCGCAACCCGCCCACAAAAATTCGAACCTGTGATGGCGCATCGAATTGCGGCTCTTCAGGTGGCTGCTACACATGCTGGATTTACCATCGGAATTCGTAGCGGATGGCGAAGTATGAATACTCAGGAGCGCCTGTTCAATTCAGCAGTAGCCAAATATGGTTCTGCAAAAGTTGCTCGCCGTTGGGTACTGCCGGCCAATGAGTCGATGCATACGTGGGGTTTGGCTGTTGATTTCAAGCTTGGCACTGATCATATGAAGTCGTTTAAGTGGCTCGAGGCGAATAGTTTCAAGTATGGGTTGTGCCGTAAGTACAAGAACGAATGGTGGCATTTTGAGCCAACGACAACGCCAGGCGTTCGGTGCCCAGCAAAACTCACGAATGCTGCGGGATAAGCGGGTGCGGTAAAGTCAGGCATTCACGTTTTTGCCCGCATAGCTCAGTGGATAGAGCGTCTGCCTCCGGAGCAGAAGGTCGCAGGTCCGATTCCTGCTGCGGGCACTCGCGAAGCGACGATGCGAAAGCTGAGGAGTGAGCGTATGAAGGCTGTAGCTATGACGAAACATTTCCAATAAGTGCCCGCGATAAAAACAGCGGGGACTCGCGAAGCGAGGAGTCTCTTGATGTACACGGACTCTGATGTCACGCAAATTCTAGAATCACTCTGCGCTTCGTCTCCCCTATTGGGCACAACCCGACTCATCACTATCGATGGTCCTGCGGGTTCGGGTAAAACTACTTTGGCGAGTGAACTCAGTGTTGCTTTAGGTGATGCGCCAATTGTTCATATGGATGATTTGTATGGCGGTTGGTATCAGGACTTAGCGTTTGAACTTGCCGAGCGCATTGACGCACAAATTATCCAACCAATTCTTGCTGGAACTTTTGCACAATATCAGCGTTATGACTGGCTGCGTGGTGAATTTTCCGAGACTGTGACTCTTCCTTCGCACGACTACTTAATCCTCGAGGGTGTTGGTTCTGGTCATCCGTTAATTCGTGCGTCTAGTTCAGTGAACGTGTGGATTGAGACTGACTCGTTAATCGGCCGTGAGCGCGTCATCAATCGCGATGGTCATTTGGTGGCCGCGCATATAGATAGTTGGCAGGAGCGTGAGCGCGTTTACTTTGCTGCACACCGAGTAAAAGAGTCTGCGGACTTTGGTTTATCTACTGATTAGTTACCAAGGAACAATCTGTCGGTCTTCCCAGAGCAGCCCGGTTTCGATGTCTGTCGTGAGTTCGCGAGTGGCCAACCACACGATTGTGTCGGCTGCATCTTCGGCACTTCGCGGCGCATCGGGGCCACCCATGTCGGTGCGCGTGTGATTTGGACACATTGCATCAACAAGAACTCCGCGTGCACCATTTCCTAATTCCGCCGCCAAGTTCTTGGTCAGTGCATTCACTGCAGCTTTCGAAATTCGATACGGAGCAAGTCCGCCAGCCAGTCCAGGTCCAGTAAATCGACCAAGACAGGCCGACACATTGATAATTCGACCTGCGCGCCGTGCCTGCATAGCTGGACCGATGGCCGAAACCATGTTGAAAGTGCCATCCAGATTGATTCCCATAACTCGTTGCCACTCATCCGAGGTCGTGCGCAAAGTCTTTGCTGTGCGTTCGCTCATCACACCAGCAGAGTTGATCAAGATGTCAGCATTTGCCAACACTGGGTTGCCAGCGATGGTCAGCGCGACCTGATCTGGGTCCGAGACGTCACACACCACACCCAGCGCATCGAAGTCACGTGCTACTAACTCGGACACGGCTTTGGCCACGTTTTCAGGGTTGCGCCCGACAATGGCCACGGTTGCGCCAAGGGCTGCAAGTGCTTGCGCGGCTGCCCGGCCAATTCCTCGTGACCCACCGGTCACTACGGCGACTCGGTCGGTAAGGTCTGCTGGGACTATGTGATTCACTTGAACAGGCTTTCACACGCATGCAGGTTCCGCGATCGGACAGAACGCAGATACTCTTGGAGAACGCGAAAGTAAAGGAATTTGATCGGTGTCGACTCAGTCCAATAGCCCTTTTGGAGCCAATGATTGGCTCGTTGACGAGATGTACCAGCAGTACCTCGACAACAAGAACGCTGTCGATCCTGCGTGGTGGGAATTCTTTGCTGACTACACACCAACCGACTATTCGCCGGTGCGTTCAACGAGTGCTGCGGCTCCTCCGACGCCAACTGCATCTTTGCTTCCAGCCGCAACACCGAGCGATACTCCTTCGCCTACATCGCGTGAAACTCCAGCACCAACAGCCGCCGCTGCAACGCCAACGCCGCTTGCTGGTGCAGAAAAACTTAAGGGCGCTTCGGCTCGTGTAGTAACCAACATGGAAGCAAGCCTGATGATTCCAACGGCAACAAGCGTGCGGGCTATTCCGGCAAAGTTGATGGTGGACAACCGCATTGTGATTAACAATCACCTTGCGCGCGGTCGTGGTGGCAAAGTCAGTTTTACACACATCATTGGTTACGCAATCGTTCGCGCGCTCAAAGACTTACCCGAAATGAATGTTGCGTACACAACGCTCGATGACAAGCCTGCAATTGTTCGTCACGAACATATCGGCCTGGGCTTGGCGATTGACATGGCAAAAGATGATGGCACCCGTCAGCTTCTTGTTCCGTGCATTAAGGCATCGGACACTATGGACTTTGCTGGGTTCTGGGCGACATACGAAGAAGTCGTTCGCAAAGCACGCAACAATAAACTCACCGTTGAAGATTTTGCAGGCACGACAGTTAGTCTGACGAACCCTGGCACGATCGGAACCGTCCACAGTGTTCCACGTTTGATGCAAGGACAAGGACTCATTGTTGGTGTCGGCGCTATGGACTATCCAGCAGAGTGGCAAGGCGCCTCTGATGATGTTCTGACAAAAAATGCCGTCAGCAAAATTGTTACCTTGACGAGCACCTACGACCACCGCGTCATTCAGGGTGCACAGTCTGGCGAATTTCTACGCCGTGTACATCAGTTGTTAATCGGTGCTGATGGTTTCTATGACGATATTTTTCAGGCGTTGCGTATCCCCTATCAACCAATTCGTTGGGCGCAGGATATCGCGATTTCACATGACTCTGAATTGAATAAAACGGCTCGAGTCCAAGAACTCATTCACGCATTCCGGGTACGTGGGCATCTGATGGCTGACATTGATCCGCTGGAATTCCACCAGCGCACACACCCAGACCTTGATATTGAGAATCACGGTTTGACGTTGTGGGATCTTGATCGTGAATTCGCCACTGGTGGATTTGGTGGTCGGACTTTTGCAAAGCTTCGCGACATTTTGGGCGTTCTGCGCAATGCGTATTGCCGCACACTTGGTATCGAGTACATGCACATCCAAGATCCTGAGCAACGCAAGTGGATTCAGGATCGCGTCGAGCACAATCTTGAAAAGCCTGACCACGAAGAACAGCTTCGTATTCTGCGCAAACTCAATGAAGCTGAAGCGTTCGAGTCATTCCTGCAAACCAAGTACGTGGGCCAGAAGCGGTTTAGCCTCGAAGGTGGCGAAAGCACAATTCCTTTGCTTGACCAATTGCTCATCGAGTCGGCCAATACAGGGCTTGCCGAAGTATGTATCGGCATGCCACACCGTGGCCGGCTGAATGTGTTGGCCAACATTGCTGGCAAGAGCTACGCGCGAATCTTTAGTGAGTTCGAGGGCCAATACGGCGAAGAATCTGTGCAGGGTTCTGGCGATGTGAAGTACCACCTCGGCACGCACGGCACCTACAGCACTGATGATGGCAATGACATCAACGTTTACCTCGCGGCTAACCCGTCACATCTTGAAGCAGTCAATCCGGTACTCGAAGGCATTGTGCGCGCCAAGCAAGACCAAATGCCTGACGGTAAAAAGTCTGACATTTTGCCGATTCTCATGCACGGCGACGCAGCGTTTGCCGGCCAAGGTGTTGTACTCGAGACCTTGCAGTTCAGCCAGTTGCAGGGCTACCGCGTCGGTGGAACGATTCACCTGATTGTGAATAACCAGGTTGGCTTTACGACATCACCGCGCTACAGCCGGACAAGTTACTACGCCACTGATGTGGCCCGTGCAATTCAAGCTCCAATCTTCCATGTGAATGGTGACGATCCCGAAGCAGTTGTGCGCGTTGCACAGATGGCTTTTGAATTCCGTCAGGAATTTGGCAAGGACGTTGTTATCGACCTGGTGTGCTACCGCCGTCGTGGTCACAACGAAGCTGACGACCCCTCGCTAACCCAACCATTGATGTACGAAATCATCGACCAAAAGCGTTCAGTGCGAAAGTTGTACACCGAGGCTCTTGTTGGTCGTGGCGACATCACCCTTGAACAAGCCGAGGAAGCGCTTAAGCATTACCAAGATGAACTTGAGCGTGTGTTCCAAGTGACAAAGGCAGATGGCGCCGAGAAATTTAATTCGCATGCCTCCGAAGTCATCACTCAAGGTCAACAAACTTTGGCGCCACAGCGTCCAACGATGGATGTTGAAACGTCGATCTCGCGTGACGTCATTGATCGCATTGTGCGCAGCCAAGTCGAAATGCCTGAAGGTTTCACTGTCCATCCACGTTTGGCACCGCAGTTGTTACGTCGCGCAGACATGGTCGCAACCGATGCAATCGACTGGGGAATGGGTGAGGCGCTTGCGATTGGCTCGCTGCTGACCGAAGGCACGACCGTTCGACTTGCCGGACAAGATAGCCGACGCGGTACATTCGGCCATCGCCATGCAGTCATTGTCGATAAGAAGACTGGTTGGCAGTACAAACCACTTAAGCAGTGCTACGAAGGTGACGCAAAGTTGTACGTCTATGACTCACTACTGAGTGAATACGCTGCGATGGGTTTTGAATACGGTTACTCAGTTCAGCGCCCAGATGCCCTCGTGATGTGGGAAGCACAATTTGGTGATTTTGCTAACGGTGCTCAAACGATCATTGACGAATACATTTCCAGCGGCGAACAGAAATGGGCACAGAAGAGCGACGTTGTGTTGCTTCTCCCCCATGGCTTTGAAGGCCAAGGTCCCGATCACTCATCCGCCCGTGTCGAACGCTTCTTGCAATTGTGCGCGCAGGACAACATGTCAGTTGCAATGCCATCAACGCCGGCCTCGTATTTCCACTTGCTGCGTTGGCAGGCAAAGTCCGAATTGCGTCGACCGTTGATTATCTTCACGCCAAAGTCGTTACTTCGCGCAAAGTTTGCTACCTCAAAGACTGCGGACTTCACGCAAGGAACTTTCGTGTCAACAATCGGCGATACGACGGTCAATCCTGATGAAGTGACGACTGTGCTGTTGTGTGCTGGCAAGGTGTACTACGACTTGGCCGCTGAACGAGAAAAATCAGGTCGTAAAGATGTTGCAGTTGTCCGCCTCGAGCGGTTCTACCCGTTGCCAACCAAAACTTTGCCGCCAGAACTTTCGCGCTATCGCAATCTGCAAACTGTGAAGTGGGTTCAGGAAGAACCGGCTAACCAGGGTGCTTGGAGTTTCGTCGCGATGAATCTTCCTGAACTAATTGGTCGCGCGATCTCTGGCGTCACCCGTCCAGCGTCGTCGTCACCAGCGGTCGGTTCACATCATCGTCACGAACTTGAACAAGCAGCCCTTGTACAACAGGCATTTAGCTAAGCCCTAGATAAGTGTTACAACTTCAGGTACGTTCTTAGTTATGTCTGCGCAGGATTCACCCAAGCTTCGGTACGAAGTTGTCAAAGACTTAGTGCTGTCGCTGATTGATTCGCAGAAACTTACTCCTGGTGCTCGCCTGCCGAGTTCCACAGAAATTGCCGACCTGGCAGGTGTCAGCCTCATCTCCGTGCGTCGCGCACTTGATGAACTCGAGCGCATCGGTCGCATCACCCGCCATCAAGGTGTGGGTACATTCGTTGCCGAGACGAAAATCCTGAGCGAACCAGCCCGCCTCGGTGACTTACTCACAACACTCGAACAGGGTGACGCTGGCTCAAAACTCACAACTGAACTCATTAGTTTGAACGTTGGTCTGCCTGGTATCACTATTGCAAAGACGCTACGCATTCCCGAAGGATCGCCCGTATGGGAAGTCACCCGCGGTCGCCGCCTCGGTGGAGCACCCGCAATTGTGGAAAAAGCTGTTCTTCCGTTGTCCCTCGTTCCCGCTCTCGATGAGAAGCATCTCGCCGCAGGCGGCTCGTTATACAAATTCTTGAATGAGAACTACGGGATTACCGATGGTTATGAGGAGCAGTACCTTGAGGTCTCACTGCCCGATGCTCAAGCCAGCGACTGGTTAGAACTGGCAAAGCGTGAAATGGCAGTCACGGTAAAAGGTGTGAGCTTCAGCGATGATGGTGTGCCTTTTGACTGCTTCCAGCAAACATATCCGGCGCATAAATTCGTGTTTTATGTCTCGGGTACTGACAAACATCGTGTGCTGAGCGCGCCGCAGGCAGACAACTGGACAGTTAAGCCCCTCTCCAACAAATAGCCATCTGCAGATTGTGCTTGCGCAATCATTATGCAGAGTATACATTTTGAGTATGATTGATCTTGATGTAGTAACCCGCGACGCTGACCCTGCTTACAAGGCCTGGGCTCCCAAGTCCGCCGAATTATTCGACAAGGCCCGGCAAGTGGTTCCCGGTGGCGCTGGCTCAAGTGCTCGAACAATTCCATTCGGCTGGGAGCCATATCCACTCTTCGTCGCCCAAGGACTTGGGTCGCGCATCACCGACGTCGATGGACATGAGTTCATCGACTACCTCTTAGGTCTTGGCCCGATGATTCTGGGCCACCGCAATCCAACAATCACCCAGGCCGTAGTCGAAGCAATTCAAACTTATGGAACGTGCTTTGGTCTGCCATACGAACTTGAAATTGAAGCTGCCCAAAAAGTAATTGATACGGTGCCAAGCATTGAGATGGTGCGATTCACCAACTCTGGCTCAGAAGCCGTCGGTTCAGCAATCAGAATCTCGCGCGCGGTCACAGGACGCCGTTTGATTATTCGCTTCGAAGGTCACTATCACGGTTGGCAGGACACGGTTTATTGGAGCAACCACGTTGATCCTAAGTTGGCTGGACCAATCACCTCGCCTCGCCCAATTCCATCTGGACCTGGCGTGCCTATTGAACTTGAAGACACCCTCATTGTGCTGTCGTGGAATGACGCCGAAAGTTTCCAGCGCGTCATGGCAGAACGTGGGCACGAAGTTGCTGCAGTCATTACTGAACCCGCAGTGTTGAACACTGGTTGCATTCTTCCATTGCCTGGCTACCTCGAATTACTTCGTAGTGAAACCACAAAGTACGGCGCGTTATTGATCTTTGATGAGGTAATCACTGGTTTCCGATTTGCTCGCGGTGGCGCACAAGAATGGTTTGGCATTAACCCCGACATCACCACCATGGCTAAGGGTCTTGGCGGAGGTTTCCCCGTAGCTGCTATCGGTGGAACCAAAGAAGTTATGTCGATCATCGGCGAAGGTCGCTATTCACATTCAGGTACATACAACGCAAACGTCATTCAGTGTGCGGCAGTGTCGGCGACTATGGATCTGTTGGCTGAGCCAGGACTATACGAGCGCCAACGTGCTCTTGGTTTCCGGTTGGCCGACGGTCTCACTGAAATTGCAGGCAACCTTGATATTCCAGTGCGCGTTGAAGGGCTTGGAACCGTGTTCCAGATGTGGTTCTCGGAAAAGGACATTCACAACTGGCGCGATGCTGATGCTTACGCAAGTGAGGAATTATTTAAGCAGTGGTACCGCGAAATGCTTTCGCGCGGGCAACTCTTCCATCCGAATCACCTGGAAAATCTCTTTGTTTCGTTGGTGCATACCGATGCAGACATTGATGAAACTTTGCAGGCAGCCGCAGATTCGCTGGCTGCAATTGCAAGTCGCCGTTAACAACCGCACAGTCATCCTGTAAGCATTACTTATGGGCTCATCGCTTACGCATGAATTGCTTACCGGAACAGTCATGCCAGATCGTTCTGGATTGGTAGTGGGTCTTGACCTAGGCACTTCTGGGTTAAAGGCCATTGCTATCAACGAGCATGGATCAATAGTTGCGCGTGCCTCAGCGTCCTATCCCACGCATCGCCTAGAAGCGGGCGCCTCAGAACAAGATCCCGCTGACTGGATCAACGCAATCAAGTCTGCAGCAAGTGACATCAAAGCTGATACGAACAATGCGCCATGGATTTCTATCGGTCTTTCGGGCATGCTGCCGACTCTGGTGACCGTCGACGAAGCGAACCAACCCAATGGGAACGCGATAACTTGGGAAGATGCGCGCGCCGACGAATACGGCGACCGCTTACGCACACAGTTGGGCGAAGATCTGGTTTACCAAACGACTGGCCAGTGGGTTGATGGTCGCTATTTACTGCCGATGTGGGCTCGACTGGTTTCGGTTGATTCCAAGCGTGCCAGCAACACTGCCATGTTGTTGGGTGCAAAGGATTTTATTTTCGGTTGGTTGACTGGGCAGTTCCTCACCGATCCGAGCACGGCAACTGGCTTCGGTTGTTACGATCTCCGCAATGGCTCATGGGCTGGCGAGTTCGTGAAACACATCGCAAAGACAACCAACGGTGAGGCACCTGCGCTTCCGCGTATTGAACCTTCGCAATTCACTGCTGAGATTTTGTCGCCTGTCGCCCGCGAGCTTGGTCTTTCTGCGGATATCACCGTGTGCCTTGGAGCTGCTGACTCTGTTCTAGGCGCAACAGGAATGGGTTCCCATCACGCTGGTGACATTGCCTATGTCGGTGGCACCAGCACAATCATTCTCGGTGTCACTGACGAACTGAAATTTGATGCACAGCATCGTTACCTGATCACTCCGATGGCCGAGCCGGGAATGTGGGGCGTTGAAATGGATCTGCTTTCTACAGGTTCATCATTCCGCTGGCTTGCAACCCTGACTGGGTCCGACGAAAACGACATGATGCAGTTGGCTGAAACTGGGTCAGATGTTGCTGGACCAGTTTTCTTGCCTTACCTGGCTCCGGGTGAACAAGGCGCGTTGTGGGATCCAACATTGTCAGGTTCGATTCATGGCCTGAACCTGACACATACCTCGGCTGACATTTCGCGAGCACTCGCTGATGGCATCGTGATAGAAAGTGTGCGCTGTGTAGATGCACTCACGGACAACGGCTTCTCGTCAGGACCTATTTTGGTGTCCGGCGGCAGCGCAAACCATTCCTGGTTCCGTCAACAACTCGCCGATGCCTGCGGGCGCGACGTGATCACTGGCGGTGGCGATGAACCTGATCGAAGCGCACTGGGTGCAGCGCTCGTTGCTGCTCGAGCCACTGGGCTTGAAATTAGTGTTGACATCCAACGAGGTGAAAGCTTGCAGCCAAACCCCGACCGAGCGGATTCTTGGTCCCGAAAAGTCGCCACCTTTAATGCGCTGCTCGAAAAGACTCGGGTTTAGACGTTTTTGGACCCACTGCTTGATGGATTCGTCACCTAACGATTTTCCAGAAGTGGTTGACGGTCACCTAGTGGTCTGATTGACTCCTGTTATGGTGAGTATAGAGACTTCAGAGAACACATCCGCCGATGCGAATTCCGTTCAGGGTTTCGGATCATTTAGCCGCCGCAATTTCATCCGTGCTGCGGCACTGACCGGCTCAATAGTCGTCGTCCCTGGTTTCCTGGCCGCATGTGGCTCACCAAAGACTGCGCCGACGAATGCGATGCTCCGCGTTGGTTGGAAGTCTGACATCGACACCTTCAATCCATTTACGACCGTAACAACTGAAGCGATCGAAGTGCAGTCGTTGATTTATGACAAGCTCATGGACTACGGCACAGACCTCAAGATTGAACCATCACTTGCCACCTCATCAACAGCAGCAGGTAACACCATCACCTATGTACTGCGTGAAAGTGTGACTTGGCACGATGGAACTCCATTCACTGCAGACGACGTTGTGTACACCTTCGACTTAATTGGCAAGAACCAGCTGGGCATCAATGCCCAGTGGCTAACGGATTACCAATCAGTCACAGCACCAGACGCCAAGACAGTCGTCGTGGCGTTCAAGGCACCACAAGCATTCGATCCAGGTCTAGTTATCCCAATCGTGCCTAAGCACATCTGGGAAGCCAAGACAGTTGAACAAATTAAGAAGGACACAAACGCAAGCCCAATCGGAACTGGTCCGTTTAAGTTTGAAGCGCGAACCCAAGGACAGCTTGTGAGTGTGACTCGCAATGACACGTGGTGGGGCAAGGCACCTTCTGCGATTGGCGTGAGTTGGAGTCTGTACACCAACGATGATCTTCAGGCGCAGGCGCTCAAGAACGGCGACATCGATATCATTCCTCAGGTTGCACCAACAGTGTTCGACGGTTTGAAAGCCGATAAAGATTTGACTTCGGTTGCCCTCGATTCATTCTCGTTTCATCACATCGGCGTCAATGTCTCGAAGGTACCTGGCTCGAAGGGCAACCCCCTACTTTTGCAGCGCGAAATACGTCAAGCATTGGGCTATGCACTAGACCGCGATCAAATTGTGCAAATCGCATACGCCGGTTACGCGAAAGCGGCTGCGAGCATTTTGCCTCCATCATTTGGAGATTCATACTGGGAACCTTCGGCTGACCAGGCAATCAACAACAACCCGGACAAGGCAAATGCCCTGCTTGATGCCGCTGGTTTCACTAAGCGCGATTCCAAAGGCATCCGTCAGACAAAAGACGGAAAGGCACTAAGTTTCCGAATCATTGCTATTTCCTCGACCTCAGTGGACGTTCGCACCGCACAACTTTTCCAGGCAAGCGCTGCGAAGGTTGGCATCAAACTCACCTTGGCAGCCCTTGACTCAGATACTTTGGCCAGCACTGTGTACAACACAGATGCACCCGACTGGGATTTGTTCGTATGGGGCTGGGACTCTGGCGTGAACGATCCGAGTTACTTGCTCGGCGTTCCGTTGACCAGCCAAATTGGTGGAAACAATGACGTGTTCTACAGCAACCCTGAATACGATGCGCTGTACACAAAGCAGGCCACAGAAATCGATCCTGCTAAGCGTGTTGAACTGGTCAAGCAAATGCAGCAGATGTTCTACGAAGATTGCGCATACTTGATTCCCGTCTATCTTGAGAAGCTTCAGTCGTACCGAACCGCAAACTGGTCGAATCTCACTGAAACTCCAGGTGGCATCGTGTTCAACTTCACCCGTGATAACTACTTGAAGGCTCAGGCCGGTAACTAGGCCTGCTGCAGCAATATGCCCTACATCGCTCGGCGGACGCTGACGCTCTTAAGTTCGATTGTCGCAATTGTGACGTTCAACTTTTTGCTATTCCACATCATTCCTGGTGACCCCATTCGACTGATTGCGCGTTCACAGCACCTGACAGCCGATGAAATTGCCAAACTTCATCACGAGTACGGCCTGGATGGCTCACTCTTCTCGCAATACCTGACCTATTTAAAGAACTTGCTCCACGGCGACCTTGGATTTTCATTTACCTACCAAGAACCCGTCATTGACATTGTTAAGCGAACAGTTGGCAATACTGCTCTCCTGCTCACCACATCAACGCTGATTGTGGTCATCGCGGGAGTCTTGATCGGCGTCTTTGCCGGTTCACGTCACGGAAAGCGCAGCGACTCGTCCACAGTCATTGCAGCGCTTGTCGCCTGGAGTTTGCCAACTTTCTGGGTAGGCATGCTGCTAGTTTTTACGTTCGGAGTCTGGATTGGCGGCTTGCCAATTTCTGGCATCAAAACTCCGCACGCGATTTACGACAACATCTTTCAAAAGTGGCAAGACATTGGTATGCACTTAATTCTGCCGACGCTCACTCTGGCAATTGTTGACATTGCATTTTTCGTCATCATCAGTCGGACGTCACTGATCGAAGTGATGTCCGAGGACTACATGCTCACGGCTCGCGGCAAGGGCCTATCGCGTCGCACTATTGTCTGGGGACATGGATTCCGCAATGCACTACTGCCAGTACTGACTGCATCGGTTCTGTACATCAGCGCACTTGTCGGCGGCGCTATTCAAGTGGAGGTCGTGTACTCATGGCCCGGTATGGGTCTGTTGACTTACAACTCGGTCCTGTCGCGTGATTACCCAGTACTCGAAGCCTGCTTTCTCATCACAGCTGTTGCAGTTCTTGTCGCCAACTTTGCAACAGACTTGCTCTATCACAAGCTGGACCCAAGAGTCGGGGTGCAAAAATGAACGATGTAACTCCTACTCACCCAACGGGCATGGTCAGGCAGCTCTGGCGACTTGGTCTAGGTCGTGCGGGAATCATCATTTTGATCGCTGTGGCATTTGCAGCAATTGTCGGACCGATGATTTTTCCGTTTGATCCAGCAGCAGTTGGTGCTGATGCATCCAGCATTTTGCAGGCACCCGGAAACGGTCACATCCTTGGCACAGATGAACTAGGCCGCGATGTGTTTAGCCAACTACTCACAGGTGCCCGAATTTCCCTTTTTGTTGGCGTCATGGCCACGATCATTTCGACAATCATCGGAGCGAGCCTAGGTATCTTTGCTGGTTACTATCAGGGTCCTGCCGACACTGTGTTGATGAGCATCACTGACTTTTTCCTGGTTGTCCCAGCGCTGCCACTCATGATTGCGATGGGCGCGATTTTTGGTCAAAACCTTTCAATCATTATTTTGGTCATTGGTTTCCTTAGTTGGCCGCGCACTGCTCGCATCGTTCGGTCACAGACGTTGACGTTACGTGAACGTCAATACATTCCGCGCGCAAGGTCACTCGGCGCAAAAAATATGCGAATTCTGCGCGTCAACATCTTGCCGCATGTCATGCCGCTGATCATTGCCAACACAATTCTTGTTGTGGCCGGTTGTATCTTGTCTGAGGCCACCTTGAGCTTTATCGGCTTGGGTGACCCAGATCGAATTTCATGGGGCTCGATGCTGCATTTCTCATTTGTGTCTGGCGCAATTGGTCGAGGTGCTTGGTGGTACTTTCTGCCACCGGGAATTGGCATCTTGTTTGTCGTTTTGGGCTTCACTCTGGCGGGCCAAGCCCTCGAGCAAATTACCAATCCTCGATTGGCGGCTGACGTATGAGCCTTTTAGAAATTTCCAACTTGCGAGTTGCATACGACAGTCCAGCCGGAACAGTCATGGCTGTCGATGGCGTCGATTTCAGTATTGAGCCAGGTGAGTTCGTGGGCCTGGCCGGCGAATCAGGATGTGGCAAAACCACTCTTGCCATGTCTATTCCACAACTGTTACCCCGAATGGCTCGCATTACCGAAGGTTCAATCAGATTTGATGGTCAGCTCATAAGCGATCTGAACGAAGAACAAATGAAACCATTCAGATGGAAAGACATTTCTGTCATCTTCCAAGGTGCACTTAATGCCTTGAATCCAGTTCAGAGCATTGGTAGCCAGATTCAAGAACCGATTCGCGTACACGATTCATCAGTAAATGAAGTGCAAGCTCATGAACGTATGTGCGACCTCCTCGAAGCAGTTGGTATTCCAGCAAAACGTGCGTTGGATTATCCACACCAATTCAGCGGCGGTATGCGCCAACGCGTGATGATTGCAATGGCGTTGGCCTGTCAGCCCAAACTTGTGATAGCCGATGAACCCATCACAGCCCTTGATGTGATGACGCAGGCGCAAATCATGGACCTATTGCGTAGCCTGTGCGACAAGTTCGATTTGTCAATGATTTTGATTTCACATGACCTATCAGTGCTTGCCCAAACATGTGATCGTGTCGCGGTGATGTACGCAGGGAAAATTGTGGAAACAGGTCGCGCCGAAGATGTCTTTGGAAATGATGGCGCAAAGAGTCGCGCTGATCATCCATACACCCAACGATTATTGAAGGCGTACCCGAATATCAATCACGAACGCGTATTCATCGATGGCATTCCAGGAATGCCACCTGATTTATCACAGCCACAACATGGTTGCCGGTTCGCAGATCGATGCGACCTGGCCATAGCGCGTTGTGCCAGCGAGGAGCCTCGGCTTTCAAATTTCGGCAATAACCACCAAGTTGCCTGCCACGTCGCCACACCACCGGGGGCGAATTACTCATGACAAATAATCCAATACTGTCCATCAAGAATCTGAAGGTCATATTCTCCGCCACCGTCCCGGGTACACGCAAGAAAGTCGACGCACGGGCCGTTGATGGCGTCTCGCTTGATATTGCACGTGCAGAAACCGTTGCCCTTGTCGGCGAATCAGGTAGTGGAAAAACGTCAATTGCTAATGCTGTCATGCGTTTGGTTAATCCATCGGCAGGATCCATTGAATTTGAAGGCACCGACCTCGTCAAACTTTCTGGCGAGGCACTTCGAACAATGCGTCCACGTTTCCAAATGATCTTCCAGGATCCCTTCGAGTCACTAGATCCTCGCCGCACAGTGTTGGACACGGTGATTGAGCCGCTGATCATTCACAAGATTGGTGCGTCAGACGACGAACGTCGCGCAATGGCAATCACAGCACTCGAACGCGCTGGTCTGGTCCCTGCTGAACAGATTGGTGCACGTTTCACTTTCCAACTTTCTGGTGGTCAACGACAACGCGTCGCTATTGCCAGCGCGATGATTCTCGAGCCCGCTCTGGTTGTTGCTGACGAACCTGTTTCGATGCTGGATGTGTCACTGCGCGCCGGCATTCTCAAGGTCATGCGCGACATGCGTGATCGAATGGGTGTTTCCTACCTATTCATTACGCATGACTTATCACTTGCCTGGATGTTTGCAGATCGAATTGCCGTTGTGTACTTGGGTCGAATTATCGAAGAGGCTCCATCTGCTGAACTGATTGCTAATCCGTCACATCCCTATACGCAAGCACTCGTGTCAGTTATTCCAGTTCCTGAAACGAATTCAAATCGCGAACGCATTGTGTTGAGCGGTGAAATCCCCAACCCGACAGCCATTCCGGCTGGCTGTCGTTTTCACCCGCGGTGCCCTAAGTTCCGCGAGCTGGGCGAACCTTCACAATGCACAACTCAAGACCCTGAATTACACACAATTACTTTTAACGGTGAAGGTGTGCACAAAGTCGCATGCCACTTTGCCGACTAGCTCGCACAACTACACCTAAGGACTCATGATGACTGTCACTCGCGAAGACGTAATAGACCTACTCGACAAGCTCGTGCGTATCGAGTCTGTAACACCATGGCTGATTCCGACGGGTTCTGGTGAACGTAACGTCGCTGAGTTCATGGGTGCATGGCTGAGTGATTTAGGTCTTGAGGTCACACTTGATGAAGTGACCAATGGTCGTCCCAACGTCATTGCGCGATTGCGCGGCAGCGGCGAAGGACCAACGTTGTGCTTGAATGCGCATAGTGACACTGTCGGATTTGAAAATTGGGCTGATCGCGCGCTGACTCCACGCGTGGAGGGCGACCGTATGTACGGGCTCGGCGTTGTCGATGACAAAGGTGGTTGCGCCGCTGGAATGCTTGCTGTGCGCGAACTTGTCCATTCAGGTGTCCAACTCAACGGAGATGTTGTCCTGGCGTTTTGTATTGACGAAGAAGGTGTGTCGGCGGGTACCGAGCACCTTGTGGCGCATCACACCTTCGACGCCGCCGTCGTCATCGAACCAACCGGCTTGCCACTGGCCATCACCGAACATCAAGGCTTCGGCTGGATTGACATCACTGTGTTTGGCAAGGCTTCCCACGGTTCAACCCCAGATGAAGGCATCGACGCCATCGTGCACATGGCCGAAGTCATTCGCGCGCTGCACAAACTTGATGAAACAACCTGGAAGCCAAATCCCGATCCACTGAATGGCCGCACGGTATTCCACACTGGAACTATCCATGGCGGAACTGACTACGCCACCTACCCAAGCCAAGTCACACTTGGAATTGAAATCGGAACTCAGCCTGGTGAGACATTAGCGAATCGTGTTGCAGACATTGAAAACATTTTTTCTGAAATCAAAAAAGAATTTCCTGACTTCAGAGCCGAGATTAAGGTTCAGGTCGACCGCGATCCATTCCAAGGTGCTGGTTTTGAAAAGTTGTTAGACGCTTTTGATGCGTCGGCTCTTGAACTACTTGGCACCCCTATGACCCGACGTGGTGAGAACGCATGGACCGATGCTGCGTTGATGCAGTCTGCTGGCATCCCCACAATTTTGATGGGACCACTGGGTGGCAACCTGCATTCACCCGATGAGTGGGCTGACCTCAATGAAATGGTCCAGACCGTTCAGCTATTGACCGCCACTATTGCTCGCTATTTGTCATGAGCAGCACATCGGTTGATTTCGGTAGGAATATGCGCGCCGAGATGGCCGAGCAACCAACTGTCTTGACTCGATTGTTTTCCCAATGGGACCGCTATGTTGCTGCAGTCGCTCAATACATTCCTCAGGACGTTCGCGGTGTAGTTTTTGTTGGCCGTGGCTCGTCCGACAATGCGGCCACCATCGGTCGCTACGCAGTTGAACACAATGCACATGTGCCAGCGTGGTTAACAGCTCCTAGCTTGTCGACTCGCTATGGCCAAGGACTTGCCCTGGATAACCACCTGATCGTTGCATTAAGTCAGTCAGGTGGAACTCCTGAAATCATCGACACCGCTCTTGGCCTTCGCGGTGCAAACTCGCGAATCATCGGCGTCACTAACCATGCCGACAGTCGGTTGGCACAAGTTGCTGACTATGCGATGCTGCTCGATGCAGGCGTTGAACTGGCAGTACCAGCGACGAAAACTGTTACTGCTCAAGTTGTGTGTATGTATGTGATTGCGTCGGCAATTGCTCTCAACAATGGACAGCCTGAAGTAGTCACGTCACAGGATCGCTATGCAATTCCTGATGCAGTTCGCGACATCCTGCACGAGAGGACCGGCGTTCAACGTGTGGTCAACGAATGGGCGCAGTTCAATCGACTTCAGGTCACTGGACGCGGATTGACGTATGGTGCGTCGCTGGAAGCTGCGTTGAAGATCAAGGAAACAACTGGCGTCTTTTCGCAAGCAATTTCAGCTGCTGATTTCGTGCATGGACCAATCGCCGCAATTGACAACCAATTACCAGTCATGGTTGTGGATGCGGGTGGACCGCATGTTGAGGAACTCACGGCATTGACGCAGCGCTTACGTGACATGGGTGGGCCTGTTGCCACGATGACTACGTCCCCAAGTGCGGATCTGACTTTGCCAAGCCACCTGCCCGAACTGTTGCAGTCAATCCCCATCATTGTTCGTGGTCAACAACTCGCGTTGGAATGGGCTTTGGCCGTTGGTCGCAATCCTGATCAGCCAGCCGGGCTGAATAAGATGACATTAACGTTCTAAACAACCTGATGTTCGAGTCACGACAAAAACTGCCCGGGTTACCGCGCCACAACCGAATAAGTGAACCTGATGACTGAAAATGCATACGCCAGTGCGGTAAGTACGCTGCAACAATTTGTTGACGAGTTGCTGCCCTATTGGCCGGTCCCAGGTGGCGCAATTGTCATCACGGACCGCGATGGCATCGTGGCTAACTGGGGTTTTGGTGTCGCTGACATCGAACGCAACATCCCCAGCACAACCGATCATCTGTACTTGATTGGTTCGATCAGTAAATCGTTCACTGCATTGGTTATCAATCAGTTAGTCGACGAAGGCAAGCTAAATCTCGATGACGACATCACCACGATTTTGCCGTGGGTACAAATCGGCCCCGAATCAACACCGACAACTATCCATCAACTGTTGACACATACTGCGGGACTAATCATGGGTGATGATGGAACGCCAGATGACTTGGTGCAAACATGGGCATTGCGCAATATGCCGGTGGCTCCCGATGCGTCGCAACATTGGCACTACTCAAATGTGGGCTACATGCTGCTTGGTCAAGTAGTCCAGACTGTAACCGGCAATTTACTTGCCGATGAAATCTCAACGCGTATTTTGGAACCGCTGTACATGCCTGGCACTCGCGGAAGTATCGCCAACGTTGATCGCGCTGACTACGCAGTTGGCTACTGGCAATCTGACGATGACTTGCCGTGGCGGCAAGATTCGCCAATTTCACCGTCGTACTGGTTTGAGATTGATGCGGGCGATGGGTGCGTTGGTTCGTCATCAACGGACATGGCCCAGTACTTACGCCTGATGCTCAGCGATGGAACTGTCGATGGAAACCAAATTTTGAAACCAGAGACATTCCAACGTTTTGTCACCGGGCATGCGCTAGACGGTGAACCGCTGATGGAAATTCGCGGTGGAATGAAAGCCTCGTCCAGCAAATACGGCTATGGCGTGAATGTTGAAACTGTTGATGGGTATGAGTGCGTGACTCACGGCGGCGGCATGGTCGGGTACGCCACATTCTTTATCGCAGACCGCACAAATGGAATTGGTATCGCTGTATTGACCAACACCAACGGTGATTTTCCAGCAGCACATGCCATTGCTCGTGCGGGACACCAATTGTTCGTGGAAGCAAGTGGTGAGCGCGAGTACCCGGCATTACCGCAAGCCAGCGATGCCGTTGGTACACATCGCGACTCAAACGCACCGCTGACCAACATGGCAGGAACATTTATCAATGAATTAGGTGTCTCAATGACGGTGACACTTAATGGAGACACAATGAGCGTCGCCACCGGTGAACGCAACGGCACCTTGGAGCCAACGTGGACAGGTCGGTACGTCACAGACTTGCCGTATTTCGATCGCTTCCGTTGGGATTTCGTTGACGGCACATGGTTGGCTGGACCGCACACGTTCGCCACCACTCAACCGGTGTATCCAGCCTTGGATGAAGCCAGTCAGGCTCTCGTCGGCAGCTACCGCCATTTCACACCTTGGTATCCGCGCCTGCGCATTTTCCAACGTGGCGACTCGCTGTACCTTGCCTGCGTCAGTGGCATCGAAGCACCACAATTTGACGAATTACTTGTGCGTTTGGACGACACAACGTGGCGTCTTGGCGAAGCCAACTGGCTGCCTGAGCGCATTCACTTAGGTCCCATTATTAATGGACGGGCTGCCTTCGTAGTACGCGATGGCGTTTCCTATTCACGGACCACTTTCAAGTAGCCTGAACGTATGTATTTCACAGATCGCGGAATTGAAGAGCTAGAAAAGCGTCGCGGCGAAGAAGAATGGCCGTTGTCATGGCTGGCTGATCGCATGCGTGAATTTGTTGACCAATTCCCTGACTTTGAAATTCCAGTCGAACGCCTTGCCACGTGGTTGGCTCGTCTCGACGACGACGAGGACGAGTAAGTGCGCGCGATTGTTGCTACGGGCACCAGCGATTCCAGTCCACTCGATGGCCTGCACATCGGCGAGCACACTGGCAAAACTCATGACTCGAGTTGGGTGCGCGTCCAGATCAAGGTTGCGGGGCTGAACCACCACGATGTGTGGACTCTGCGGGGTGCTGCGACGGCTGCGGAGAACTTGCCTATCGTGTTGGGTTCTGATGGTGCGGGTGTCACTGATGATGGTCGTGAAGTCATCATCCATGCCGTGCTGGGCACACCCATCCATGGCGATGAAACCCTGGACCCCAAGCGTTCGTTGCTCAGCGAGGTCCACGATGGCACCCAAGCGGAATTCTGTTGGGTCCCCGAACGTAATTTGATTGATAAGCCGAGCTTTTTGTCGTGGGAGCAGGCTGCTGCGTTGCCGACTGCGTGGCTGACTGCCTACCGAATGTTATTCACGAAGTCGGGGCTGACAAATGGTGACACTGTGTTGATTCAGGGCGCCTCGGGTGGAGTGGCAACTGCGCTGATTCAGTTGGCGCATGCTGCGGGTTTTGTTACCTGGGTGACTTCACGCGATGAAGCGAAGCGTGAGTTTGCCCGTTCACTTGGCGCCGATGACGTTTTCGAAGCCGGCGCACGGTTGCCAGGCAAAGTTGATGCGGTGATGGAATCCGTCGGCGAAGCAACGTGGTCACATTCAATGCGAAGCTTGCGTCCCGGTGGTCGCATTGTGATTTGTGGTGCCACATCTGGTGCGAATCCCCCAGCCGATTTGAATCGTTTGTTTTTTCTGCAACTCGAAGTTGTCGGATCCACGATGGGCACACGCGAAGAGTTTGTTGCGTTGCTCGAATTCCTTGAGCGCACTGGCGTTCGCCCGACTATCCAAGCGACCTTTAGTTTCGATAATGCGCGCGATGCCTACGAGTTGATGATGAATGGCGAAACGAGCGGCAAGTTAATTCTTGTTCCGTAGTGTGCAACGCGTTTTGCCAGTGACAAGTGACCAAATCTGCACATAGAGTGCATATATGAGCAACATAACTATTCTTGGTCTTCGCCGCTTCAATCTGATTGCTGGCGTGCTGCACTTGGCTCAGATGGCTGCTGTCATTGCCTTGTCGACTGATTTCTCATTACCCGTCACTGCGCGGTACATGGTTGGTCCACCGGGAACCGAAGCCGGCCCCACAGTGGTGCTTTTCCATACTCCTCTTGCAAGTGCTGTCGCTTTGTTCCTTGGACTGTCAGCACTCGCTCACTTCATTGTTGCTAGCCCACAGTTCTATGGCCGTTACAGTGCTGGATTGGAAGCTAAGCGCAACTATTTCCGTTGGGTTGAGTATGCAGTCAGCTCGTCAGTGATGATTGTGCTGATTGCCCAGATCACTGGCATTGCTGATGTCACTGCTTTGCTTGCAATTTTCGGCGTGAATGCTTCAATGATTCTGTTTGGGTGGTTGCAAGAGAAGTATGAAACTCCAGGCAACGGTGGTTGGGTTCCGTTTATCTTTGGTTGCATTGCTGGGATTGTTCCGTGGCTTGCTGTTGCGATTTATGTTGTGTCACCAAACGGCCCTCCCGGAGCTGACACCCCAGGTTTCGTTTACGGAATTATCTTTACAATTTTCGCGTTGTTTAATTCATTCGCTTGGGTTCAGTACAAGCAGTACAAAGCCAAAGGCAAGTGGAGCAACTACTTGCACGGTGAACGTATCTATATCGTGTTGAGTTTGGTCGCAAAGTCACTGCTCGCCTGGCAGATCTTCGTGAACACGCTTATTCCTTAAGTCACCGAGTCCAGATCCGACGAATGACCTTCGCAATGATTGCGTCTTTGGAAACTGCCCCATAGTGGCGTGAGTCAGTGCTGATTGCACTGTTGTCACCTTCGACAAAAATGTGATCATCCTCGATGCGCGTGACGCGCTTGATGTCGACCCGTTCGCCACGATCTACAAGGACAATGTCGCCAACCTTAAAGGTCGCGCCATAACGCACGAGAACCCGATCACCAGGTGCGAGAACGGGAACCATTGACAACCCGTCAACAATCGCAAACCCATACGCCATGCGCCCATTGTGCCACTTGACCACAGGGTGCCTGCCTCACAACAGCGCGGTAACCTAGAACCACGCGGTTTTCCGCACTCTCATCTGGAGGAAATATGAAATTCTTTGCACCAACAATCACAGTCAGCGCACACTGCGACCTGCCATGCGGCATCTACGATCCAGCACAGGCACGCATCGAAGCACTGTCAGTCAAGGCTTGCATGGAGAAGTACCACGCATCAGACGACGCTGACTTCAAAGCACGCGCAGTATCCATCAAGGAAGACCGTTCACACATGGTGAAGGAACACCTATGGGTTCTGTGGACTGACTACTTCAAAGCACCACACTTCGAAAAGTACCCACTACTTAACGACCTGTTCAACGAAGCAACAAAGCTTGCTGGCGCCGGTGGCACCAAGGGCACCACAGACGTTGCAGTTGCAGACAAGTTGATCGCCAAGATCGACGAAATCGCAGCAATCTTCGCTGAGACCAAGAAGGCATAAGTTCACAATGACTGTTGCAGTGCGCGAAGCACGTCCCGAGGACGTCGCCGAGATGCACGCAATGATCGTTGAGCTTGCTGTTTTCGAACAAGCTCCGGATGAAGTAATTGCCACCGAAGAGAACCTGATGCAGGCTCTCTTCGGTGGCACTTCTGTTTCCGAAGAATTTGAACAACACGAAAGTTGGGGCGCATCACCACACGCTGATACCCCAAGTGGGCATCCTGCCGTCTACGCACATGTAATTGATGACCCAGACCGTGACGGAAAGTTGGCCGGCATGGCAATCTGGTTTTTGAACTACAGCACCTGGCAGGGTCGCCACGGCGTGTATCTCGAAGACCTATATGTCCGTCCGCAATTTCGTGGCCAAGGTTTTGGCAAAGCGTTGATGAGCACACTGGCTCAAGTGTGTGTCGACAACAACTACACCCGATTCCAATGGTGGGTGCTTAATTGGAACACTCCAGCCATTGAGGTGTATCGCCGTCTAGGCGCCGAACCTATGGACGAATGGACCGTTTACCGAATGTCGGGCGAACCGTTGGGAACATTAGGCTCACCTGACCCTCGTTAGGACACCTGGGGCTACAAACGTGGGTTAACGTTTAGATGTGGCAACTATTCAACTTTCCGTACCAGCAACCCCAGAGTTCGTTGGTCTCATCCGAAGCGCCGCAAGTCATGCAGCCGCACACGCCGACCTGACTGTCGAACAAATCGACGATTTGCGTCTAGCTGTTGACGAGGCGTACGCGCTCCTAGTCAACGTTGTCGCCGACAATCGCGACATACACATCACTTTCGACGTACAGCCCGGCCAAATCAATATTGATTTCCACAGCGCAGATGCAGCCGCACCAATCTCGCAAGACGGATTTGCCTGGACAGTCCTTCAGGCACTTGTTCCACGAATCGACCTTGTCCACACCGACAACACCTTGACGCTCAGTCTTGAGATGTTGACAGTTGCCAGTGCCTAACGGCATTGACTCGCAGTTTTCGGACCGCGAATTGCTCGAGCAACTTGCAGCTCTTGATGCAGGAAGCACAGAACACGAGGCGCTCCGTGCTGCGTTGATTGAAAGACATTTACCTTTGGTTCAATTTTTGGCACGCAAGTTTGCAGACCGTGGCGAGCCATTGGATGACTTGATTCAGGTTGGCACGATTGGGTTAATTAAGGCCATAGATCGCTTTGATGCCTCCCTTGGATTTGAGTTTTCGACTTACGCAACACCAAACATCGTCGGGGAAATCAAGCGCCACTTCCGCGACAAAACCTGGGCCGTGCATGTGCCACGTAGCCTGCAGGAATTAAGCGCCAAAGTTGCCAAGTCCCGGGATGAATTGACCCACAAACTTGATCGCTCGCCTACCACGGCCGAGATCGCAAAGCAACTAGAAATCAATGTGCACGATGTTGTTGAGGCACTTGAAGCACATGCTGCCTACTCGACAATCAGTTTGGATATTCCGCACGACGACGAAAGTTCATCAATTTCCGAGCGGCTTGGCTCACTAGATGATGCCCTCGAAGGAATCGACAACCGTGAGTCACTTCGCCCACTGCTGGCTACGCTGCCGGAACGTGACAAACAAATTTTGCACATGCGTTTTTTTGAGAACATGACGCAGGGGCAAATTGCCACCGAGATGGGTATTTCGCAAATGCATGTGTCGCGAATCTTGACGAAGACCTTGGCTGCTCTGCGTGAGAATCTGACTGACGATTAATCAGCTGGTGTGCGGAACAACGCAATGAATCCGACAACCGCAGAAACTAGGACTGCGCCCCAGGCGACTCGGGCCTCGATGCCGACCTTGCTGCCTTGCAAGAACTGAGCTGCAATCAATACGGCAAAAATTTGAACCATGAAATATGGTGTGCGCGCAGCTGAATGATTACCCTTAAGGCCGATGTTCACAACAAACATGAGCGCCGACAAAATCAACATGATAATCATCGCAACCACTGGCGAACCAACATGGCTGTGGTCGCGCAGCGCGTTGACTTCGGTTGCTACGGCATACACCGCAAGCAATACGGCTTGCACGAGACCGATTTTCCAGGCAAGTGATCGCATACGACTACCGTAGCGTGACCGTTCACTGTTCGCCGTAGGCTGGTTCTATGCGCGCAGTCCTCGTGGTGAATCCTGCCGCAACCACCACCAGTGACGCAGTGCGTGATGTGATTGCTGCGGCTTTGAGCAGCTCGCTGGATCTAGAAGTCATCCACACAACATCGCGAAATGATGCCGTCGACATTGCTCGACAAGCGGCGGCAGATTCAGTTGACGTGCTGCTCGCTCTTGGTGGCGATGGAACTGTCAATGAACTCGCAAATGGTTTGATGAGTGAAGGTCCGTGTCTGAACGGACCAGTCCTTGGCGCAATACCCGGGGGTAATGCAAACGTTTTCACGCGCAACATGGGTTTTCCCGCTGATCCAGTCGAAGCAACAGCGCGCATTTTGGAATCGATTGAACAAGAACGTTTTCAAACTGTTGGTGTTGGCAAAGTAACAACCCCTGAACTTGAACGCCATTTTTTGTTCAATGCTGGCATCGGACTTGATGCGGCAGTTATGGCGCGAATGGAAAAACGTCGCGCGCTCGGAAAATCTGCAAGTGACGCATCGTATGCAGCGTTGACCTTGAATGAATTGTTCTTAAAGACCGATCGCCGTCACCCATCGCTGACGATCACCGGCTCACAAGGCCAGGAACTCACCGATGCGCACTTGGCCTTAATTGTGAACATTGCACCGTGGAGCTACCTTGGTGCACGCCCGCTGAACCCCACGCCGCAGGCGAACCTCAACACCGCACTTGATGTGTACGCGCCTACGCGCCTCAGTGGGCTTGGCGTTGCCCGGCTCGCTCGCTCGATCTTGCGGTCCGTGGCCGAACCGCGCGATGTCATCACATTGCATGACCAAATGCACGTGCAGTTCACGTCAGCACGCCCATTGTGGGTACAAGTGGACGGTGAGGCACTCGGTCAGACCACGTCAATGGACGTCACGCACATTCCCGACGCGCTGAAAGTCATGGTTTAGCAAGAGTTCGCAATTTCAGGCACGGTCGAAAGACCCTTGTGCCACAACATAGTGGTTGCTTTTTCAACTAATGTGACTGACCAAACACGAGAAAAACCCAACTATTTAGGCGATATCCCTTGTGAAAACAGTCACGAGGTGAGAAGGTAGGAATTCAACACGCGCGACTTGTATGAGTCAAGAGTGTTGTTTTGACCGAAATGTCCGAATCTACCTTATGGAGGATCACGTGGATTGGCGCCATACGGCGGCCTGCCGCGAGGAAGATCCCGAACTCTTCTTCCCCATTGGCAATACCGGCCCAGCACTAGTGCAAATCGAGGACGCGAAGGCAGTTTGCCGTCGTTGCCCGGTTATTGAGCCATGCCTGAAGTGGGCTTTAGAGACTGGTCAGGATTCTGGCGTCTGGGGTGGGACTTCTGAGGACGAGCGTCGCGCGATCAAGCGTCGCGCCCAGCGTGCCCGCGCTCGTGGTCTAGAACCAACGCCGCATGTTTTTGATTCGGACTTGCCCCGCGTCTAAGTCTGATTTTTTAAGTAGCGTCACAGCAAACTGTGGCGCTACTTTTTTTGCGTTAGATCGGCAGGTAGAGCGTGACCCGCGTGCCTTGCGCAAAAACATCTCCGGCCTCTGAAGTAAAACCGAGGGTGCCACCGAGTTCATCCGTGGCCAGAGTCTGCACGATAGACAAACCCAAGCTTGGTTCGTAATCTGCCGGCATTCCAGGCCCATCATCAATAACCAAGATTTGTCGACCATCATCATCGGATGTTGCAATGACCTTGATCGACACTTCTGTGCGACCTTTTGAACCATGTTCGACAGCGTTGGCAACCAATTCAGCTAGGACCAAAGCCAGCGGTGTTGCCTGGTCGCTATTGAGCAAACCCAAGCGAATGTCAGTATCCATGTGAACATCAACGGGCGATTGGGTTTCCACTGTCAGGCCAATGACTCGTCGAGCGACTTCATCAAAGTCGACTGCATCGCCGGGATCGTGGGCGAGCAAATCATGCACCACCGCAATGGTGGCAACTCGACGACCTGCTTCGGCAATAGCAATACGTGCTTCATCGTCATTCAAACGACGACCCTGCAGACGCAACAACGATGCAACAGTTTGCAGATTATTTTTCACTCGGTGATGAATCTCGCGAATCGCTGCATCTTTCCCGAGCAATGCTTTTTCGCGACGGCGAAGGTCAGTCACATCGCGCATCAAGATCATGATTTCGGCAGCAGCACCAGCATGCTCCATTGGGATAGAACGAATCGTTGACGATGCGCCAGCACTCGAGATCTCGGACGTGGCTTGAATGCGACCACGCGCAACCAAACTCAATGTGTCATCGACTGGAACACCACGGCGATTCAGTCGCGCGACCAGCTCAGCCAGAACCTGACCTTCGATATCGATAGCCACACCAAGTCGGCGGAATGCAGACCGTGCATTCGGACTAGCAAAAGTAATTACGCCTTTATCGTTCATCAGCATCAAGCCATCACCCACACGCGGAGCGCCACCGCGACCGCCCGTGCCCTGGTCATTTTGATTTGCCCGTGGATACGTACCCGTCGTCAACATTTCACACAGCGCGTCAGCACAAAGTGCATACGCATTTTCTAGTCGACCATTTTCGTGCGCCCCGGAATAGCGACCCAAAACCGCAATCGTATTGCCGTCACGCTTAATAGGTACGGCTTGGGTGACTTCATGTGTCTCAGTGGAATCGCCCTCGACGATATCGCCGTTAGCCATTGCGCGATCAAGTTCAAAATGACGACCACGTGGAACAAAGCGACCAACGAGGTCGTCAGGAATATGTGTGCGACCAGTGGCCGGACGAATTTGCGCAGCAGCAACAAAACCTGCTTCATTCCATGTTGGCAACCACAACAACAAATCAGCAAAACCAAGATCGGCAATCAACGCCCAATCTGACAACAGCAATTGCAAATAAGAAATATCATCAGGCGTCAGTTCAGTGCGCTGCTTGGCAATGGCCGCAAGTTCGGTACCGGAAACTGACACACCCCAAGGTTAGTCGGCAATATTCCAACCAGACTCACCTTCCCCATCCCGATGGGCTACCGTAGACACATGTCCGAAATTCGCGCCGATATGGTGGCCAACGTCATGGAACTCTATGTAGCCGAGGGTGATCAGATCAATGTTGGCGACACAATTGTGCTGTTGGAATCCATGAAGATGGAGATTCCCGTCATCGCTGAAACATCAGGCATCGTGACGCGCCTAGCTGTGGCGGTCGGCGATGTCATTCAAGAAGGCGACCTGTTGGTCGCTATCCAGGACTAGCAACTTCGCACCGAGTAACAGCGAATACACACAAGCACATATAAGAAATAGGGCCCGAGAAGAATCTCGAACCCTTATTTCAAGTCTTACAAGAAATGAACTCCAGAGCTTTCACCCTGGGCCAAACTTATGCGTTTGGACGACGGCCGTGATTAGCCTTGTTCTTCTTGCGGTCGCGCTTCTTACGGCCACGCTTGCTCATGAATTGCTCCTTGACGTTGGAAAAGTCTAGAACTCAAGGATAGAGCCTAAATTGGGGTGCTCACGACCTCGAGGTGATATCTACCTGAATTTGGGTAATTACCGCCTGAATATTGACGCGTAAGGCATCTGGTGCCTGCTCGCCACAGCATGCTCGACTGATCAGACCCTTCATGATTCGATCGACCAGCATTTCATTTTCGCACGGTGGACATTCACTCAAGTGGGCAGTAATCAGAGCCCGATCGACAGTGGTTTCCTCGTTGTCCATGAATGCGCACAATGCATCAAGTACATCCTGGCAGTGGGTTTCGTGGGAATTTCCGCAGCTCATGACACTGGCTCCTTAATGAATCCATTTTCAATTGCGTAATCCTCAAGAGCGATCCGCAACAATTTTCGGCCTCGATGCAAACGGGACATGACTGTTCCTACCGGGGTGTGCATCACGTCAGCAATCTCTTTATAGGCGAAACCTTCCACATCAGCTAGGTACACGGCTGTGCGAAACTCTTCAGGCAATGCGGCCAGGGCATCGTTGATCACTGTGTTTGGGAGATTTTCCAGGGCTTCAGTTTCTGCAGAGCGAAGTCCACCTGAAGTGTGCCGCTCTGCGCGGGCCATCTGCCAGTCTTCAATTTGTTCAGTCGGATCCACAATCGGTCCACGTTGATTCTTGCGATAAATGTTGATGTACGTGTTCGTCAGGATTCGATACAACCAGGCTTTTAGGTTCGTACCATCCTGATAGGAGTTAAACGAGCGATAGGCCTTGGCGAAAGTTTCTTGGACTAAGTCTTCGGCATCGGCAGGGTTTCGAGTCATGCGCAATGCGCCGGCATAAATTTGGTCAAGGAATGGCATCGCGTCGCGCTCGAAACGGGCTGTGCGTTCCGCTGCGGATTCCGGAGTCAGCACCAAATCGTCATCGGCAAAATCTTCATCTGCAATGTCTTCATTTGCAATGTCGTCTGCCACGATTTTCTCGGTTGCCACGATTTTCTCGGTTGCCACGATTTTCTCGGTTGCCACAAGAACTGACACTACTCCTGCTGTATGTTGCGCAGGTTTGATCATGACACCCGTTGCGCTCATGAGGTGTATAACCTCAGAGGGCATGGATGTATTCCCACCTAAAAGAGCGTGGATCCTTCTTCTGGCTCGGTCAGGGTTTCGTTGTTGTTACGCACATTGCCCACGGCCGGGTTCACTGGCCATTCGCGAATTTGTTTAGCTGTGCGGCTTAAGTCCAATACTTCGGCCAAAGGTGCTGGTCCTTCACCCAGCCACGCGTCGCGCAGGTCCGCATGCATGATGACGGGCATACGTTCATGGACATAGGCCAACTCGGGCCATGCATCAGTTGTCAGTATCGTGCACGACCACAACGTGCTGCCGTCTGGTTGCTTCCAGGTTTCATACAGACCAGCAAAACCAATCAGCGAGTCGTCCGCTGCTGAAAAATAGTGTGGCTGCTTTTTGGTTGCCGAGAGTTTTTCCCATTCATACCATCCGTCGGCGGGCACTATGCAGCGACGCTTACCGATGGCGCTTCGAAATGACGGCTTCTCTTCCACTGTTTCACTTCGTGCATTGATCATGCGGGCGCCAATTGCTGGATCCTTAGCCCACGATGGCACCAGCCCCCACGAAAACGCTGCCAGTGCGATTTCATCCTCGTGTCGAACAACTGCAGGAATCAGGTGCGTTGGCGCAACATTGAAGTTCGGGGTCAGAGCCTTGGCTGTCATTTGAGTGACAGGCACAATGTTTGAGGACAGGGTCGCAAGCCGACCATCTGCAAGGGCTGCTGCGGCCACGTTGTAATCCTGTGCAATGACCTTCGGGTCCGTCTTCAGCGCATATCTGCCACACATAGTGCACATTCTGCCAGCCGTTAGGCTGTAACTCGTGAATGAACTTTGGTCAGCACCTCGCCGCACGACACCGCTTAATGGCGTCATGCGCATTCCAGGCTCCAAATCATTGACCAATAGGTGGCTGGTTTTGGCTGCCATTGCGGACAGCCCCAGCCGCATCAATCACCCACTGATTGCTCGGGACACTCTCTTAATGGCACAAGCTCTGGAGAGCCTTGGTGTTGCCGTGGAACGCGACGGTGAGGCACTTGTCATCACCCCGGGTCCACTGGTTGGCCCGGCCGAAGTTGATTGTGGACTTGCTGGCACGGTCATGCGATTTGTTCCGCCAATTGCGGCGATCGCCAACGGTGCGATTCGTTTTGATGGTGATCCACATGCACGAGTGCGACCAATGAAACAGATTATTGATTCGCTGCGCGAACTTTAAGTTGAAGTCGACGACGATAGCCGCGGCACCTTGCCCTTTACTGTGCGTGGGCTTGGATACGTTGCTGGCGACAACGTCACAATTGATGCTTCGGCCTCATCACAGTTTGTGAGTGCACTCTTGCTTGCTGGATGTCGATATGACGCGGGCATTACGGTGACTCACTCTGGCGGTGCGCTGCCTTCAATGCCACACATTGATATGTCAGTTGCTGTGCTTCGCCAAGTTGGCATCACTGTGGACGTCGACATCGTGGATAACTTCAACGCAACATGGACTGTGCACCCAGGGATACCTGAAGGGTTCGCAATTACTGTCGAGCCTGACCTATCGAATGCGGCCCCATTTGTTGCTGCGGCACTGATTGCCGGTGGAAGCATCACTATTCCTGATTGGCCCGCGCACACACATCAAGCCGGTGACGCATTGCGTCGATTGCTGCCAATGATGGGTGCAACGGTGTCGACTGTTGGTTCTGATGTGACATTCACTGGTACTGGATCATTCCACGGCATTGATGTTGACTTGCACGATGTTGGTGAATTGACGCCAGTTATCGCTGCGTTGTGTGCACTCGCAGATTCACCATCACAACTTCGCGGAATTGCGCACCTGCGTGGGCATGAAACTGATCGCCTGGCTGCATTGGCCACTGAAATCAATGCGCTCGGCGGCGACGTTACCGAAACCGACGACGGATTAATCATTAATCCTGTTCCACTACGTGCAGGAACATTCCATACGTATGACGATCACCGCATGGCCATGGCCGGTGCTGTACTTGGACTCGGTGTTGACGGAATCCAAATTGAAAACATTGGGACAACGAGCAAGACACTCCCCGATTTCGCCGACATGTGGCTATCGATGGTGAACGCATGACCTATTTCGACGAGGACGGCATTGCCTCGCGCCCAACGCGCGGTAATTCACGACGTCGAAGTAAGGATCGCCCCGATTTTTCTGAAGCCGAAGTTGGCCAAGTCATCGCTGTCGATCGCGGGCGTATCACCTGTGCTGTTCCAGCTGGCGCTCCGCATGATGAGCAAGTGCATGTAGTTGCTGTGAAGGCTCGCGAACTTGGACGCAAGGGCGCCGTAGTTGGTGATCTGGTGAAACTTGTCGGTGATCTTTCTGGAACACCAGATACCTTGGCTCGCCTCGTTGAATTAAATGAACGCAACACTGTGTTGATGCGCACGGCCGATGACACTGATCCTGTGGAGCGCGTCATTGTGGCCAATGCAGACCAACTTGCAATTGTCACCTCGGTTGCTAACCCAGAACCACGTCTTGGATTAATCGACCGTGCGATTGTGGCCGCGTTTGATGCTGGGCTTGAACCGCTGCTGATCATCACAAAGATTGATCTGGGTACGCCGGATGAAATTTTGGAGCACTTCGGCGAAATGCAACTAAATCATATTCTGGTAAATCAAAAGACTGGCGAAGGCATCGAACTTGTTCGTGAGTCATTACGCGGTCGAATGACAGTGTTCTTAGGTCACTCGGGTGTTGGCAAGTCCACGTTGGTCAATTCACTAGCACCTGAAGCAAAGCGAGTCACGGGTGATGTCAACGATGTCACTGGTCGCGGTAAACACACTTCAACATCTGCCGTTGCGATTGCACTGCCTGAAGACACGGGCTGGGTTATTGATACGCCTGGTGTGCGTTCGTTTGGTTTGGCGCATGTGGTGGCCGCCGACATCATTGATGCCTTTCCGGAATTGGCTGATGGTGCCCAGGATTGTCCGCGCGCGTGTACACACGTGAATTCAAGTGGCGATGCTCCGCCTGATTGTGCCTTAGACGCGTGGGTGGCCGAAGGTCACGCAGGTGACAGTGGCGCTAGCCGACTGCAATCAGTCCGACGTCTTCTCTTCGCCTTGCAGGCGCCGTCGAGCTAGCTCGTAATGTTCATCTGTGATGTGCGTACTCAGGCGTCGCGTCACTAGCATCAAGACGGCTAAGTCATCGGTGAAGCCAAATACGGCAACAAAATCAGGAATCAAATCCGTCGGCAAGATGAAATATGCCAATGCACCAGCCAAGGTGGCTTTGACTTTGAAAGGCGTCTTAGGATCCTTGACTGCGTAGTACACCGCAGTGATTTCGGTCAGAAACGGGATTCGTCCGCCGTTTTCTTTGACCTTGTCCGGGAACTCTTTAACGACCTCGGTGATTTTTTCCGGGTTGGACATCAAGTTGCGCGTTAACTTGCCTAACAGCGTCGTTGCCCGCGATTTACTCGCCATGTCACCCTGCCTTTCACTCACATTCACTCTAAACCAGTAACGTGAACTTATGAATTCCGATCTTGAACTTGCTACAAGCCTGGCAGACCACGCTGACATCATGACCATGTCGCGCTACCGCGCCATGGACCTACGCATTGAAACAAAACCCGATAACACCCCTGTGACAGAAGCCGACCAGGCTGTCGAGCGCATGATTCGCGATACCTTGGCCGACCAACGACCTGATGATGGTGTTATTGGTGAAGAGTTTGCAGATACTGATATAAGCAAGTCGCGCCTTTGGGTGATTGATCCGATTGATGCAACTAAGAACTACGTTCGTGGTGTTCCTGTTTGGGGAACTTTGATTGCCCTCGTGGTGGATGGTGATCCGCTGGTCGGAATGATTTCCGCGCCAGCGCTTGGTCGACGTTGGTGGGCGGTGCGCGGCGAAGGTGCCTTCACCCGCGATGTTGACGGAACTGTGCGCCAGATTCACGTATCTGGGGTCAAGAGTTTGTGCGACGCATCATTTTCATTTTCCGATCAAGTGGGCTGGGAAAAATTTGGCAGCGGCAATGCGTTCGAGAACGTTCGCAGTTCCGTGTGGCGTTCACGTGCGTACGGTGATTTCTGGTCGCACCTGATGGTCGCAGAAGGCAGCGTTGATATTGCAGCTGAACCCGAGCTGAACAACTTCGACATGGCCGCCTACATTGCTGTCGTCATTGAAGCAGGTGGCAAGGTCACTGGCTTTGACGGGACTGACCCACTTTCGGCTGGCAACTCGGTGACCACAAACGGATTGCTACACGACGAAGTGCTTGCCCTCATTACTCAATAGTTTTGCTTGTGCGTTAAAGGCGCGGCGAGATACGCATCACGAGACCCGATGCTGGGCGCAACGTCACCGAGGCTTCAATAGCCACGTCGCCGCTGTGAACCGGTTCGATATTCCATGCCTGCGAAATGTGCGCCAAGATTTGGGTAGCTTCCAGACGCGCCATGTCGCGTCCAATACACAGACGTGGTCCTGCCCCAAACGGAATGTAACCAAGCTGAGGAACTCCATCAACAAAACGATCAGGCTCAAATACATCCGGACTCGGCCACACATCGGGGTGACGATGAACCAACCATGGGCTCACAATCACCATGGCATTCTCGGGAATGAGATGACCTTCAATTTCAACATCGGCCAACACTCGCCGAGTGATAACCCAAGCGGGCGGAAATAGGCGAAGCGTCTCGTCAAAAACTCGTACTGCTCGTGTCGGGTCTTCCTGCAGAGCACGTGTTTCGGCGGGGTTTGCACCAAGCAAGTGCCACGCCCACGTCAATGCGCTAGCCACGGTCTCGTGCCCAGCAACAATGAAGGTGGCAATTTCGTCACGTACTTGCTGCTGAGTCAGCGGGATTTCCACATCAGGGTCAAGTAACACATCGAGCATGTCCCGAATTGGCGCATCGGGCTGAATCAGGTCCTGTCGGCGTAAGTCAACGATGGCGTCTACTGCACGATTCAGTCGCTTGATGGCCCGCTTCATTCGCAGGTGTTTCGGTGTCGGCACGAACATCGGAATGGGCAGCAAACTCTGTGCTTTGTCGATGACGCCATGCAAAGCATCAATCGTGGCATCCGTCAGGTCGTGTGCTTCCCCACTGAGATCTACACCGAACAAAGTCTTTCCAGTTATTTCTAAGGCAAGCGACATCATCTCTTGATCAATGTCGACTAACGCCGGGCCATTAACCGTCAAGGCATTCCATTTTTCATCGAGATTTGTCAACGAAGTCGTGACATGACCACTGACTAAGGACACAATGTCGTGATGAAAAGCAGGTTGCAGCATCCTGCGTCGCGGTTTCCATGCGTGAGTATCCGCGGTCAATAATCCTTCACCTGTCACTAATGACAGCGACGTGTATTGAACAGTGCGCTTGCCCATGTCGCGGTTCATGTTCACTAATACGTCCCGGGCGCCAGCTGGTGAACTGATTAAATACGTAGCCGGTTTGGGAATTGGAAACTGTATAACGTCACCGTGTGCGGTCCATACTTCCTCGAGGTAGGTCAGTGGTTCGGCAATGACGTCACGAACTCGACGTAGTAATGAAGAACCGTACGGCCCTGGCGCGGTTACTGGTGTGTTCCACCCATAGCGCGTCGGCGGACCCGACGGTTTACGACTCATCTGGCTTGATTATTCCTGTGGTCCATCTGCGATTGGCATCTCGCCAACGGTCAGTTCTTCAAAAATGATGTCAACCGGCACGCTGCCACCTTCGGTGAGCGCAAAACCAAACCGATCTGGGTGCGTGACGTAGGCACCAACAATTTTTTCAATCAAAGTTTGACCATGCTTATCAAACAATGGCCACAGCACGTTCACTAGTGTGAACAATCCGGCAAGGTTACCAAGTACGCCAAGTAACGTGCTGGATTGCCAGGTGAGAATTTGCGTCACCAGGCTCAATCCAAAGAGCAAACCGCCACGATAGAACGCGGTGCGTAAGGGCAGGAAGTGACCGGTGTTATCAACGCGGTAAAGCCCGAGCAGCTGGTCGCCAAAAGTACGTCCCTTGCGACTCACGCGGACTATGTGGTTGTAAATGTAGAACCAGATCACAAGTGCGACAACAACGACTATCGTCACTTTGCCAAACGCAGATAGATGCAGATTCGCTTGGAAGTCCTTGATTGTTCCGCGGACTAGTTCTTCGGCAGTCAATTGTGAAGTCGCTGGGTCCAGCAGGAAATTACTCCATGCGCCACTGACGTCAGCCTTGGTTTGCGAAATTGCCCGAGAAATCGAGCCACCGATGACGATCAGCAATGGAATGAACGAGGTCATGATGACGAATACGCCAAGCCATGAATCAACTAGGGACGCCCACGCGCGCCGCCACCAGCCACCGACGGCGTGACCTGATGGAACGATTTTCTTCGCAGTGCCGACGCTCATGTGTATCCCCTGATTGAATATCAATGCCCTCAAAGTCTATGGGGAATGCCGCTGAGCAACGGCATGTCGATGCCGAACTATCGGGCGCGTAGGGACTTTTGTGGTTCCCAACCAAGAACCAGCGCACACCCTAAGAAGATCAGTGATGCACCCATAATTTGTGCGCCAGTGACATGTTCGTTCAGGAAGAGTGCGCCGACGATGACTGCAACGACGGGTACGAGGAACTCGGTGCTGAGTGCCTTTGTTGGACCAATTTCGCTGACGAGGCTGAAGTACAAAATGTAGGCAAGTGAGCTGGCGCTGCCGGCTAACAACAACAGGACGCCAAATTCACTGATGGTCGGAATGCCTGACATCGGCACGAACAAAATTGCTGGCAAGGTGACAAGTCCCCCGAAAAAGAAAGTGCCAATCGTTTGTTCGTATGGACCGATGTGTTCAGTGTGCACGCGAGCGTAGTTGCCACCGAAAGCAAAACCGCTTGAGGCGACTACTGAACCCAATATGCCGAGCAAGAATGCACCGTTGATTTGTTGTGGAGTAAAGCCAATCAACACAACGACACCGCTGAATCCAATCAAAAGTCCAACAACCATCGCTGGTGATGGCTTGGATCGTGACCAGATTTTTTCAATAATCAAGCTATACAGCGGGATAGTCGTTACCAGGATTGCCGTCAATGACGTACCAATGCGATGAAGCGCAAAGGTCATGCCGCCGAGGTTCAACGCCACGCTAGTAATTCCCAGTACGAGAAAATGTTTTGCGTTCCCCTTACCAAAGTTCAATTCACGACGCATTACCTTGGCGATGACCACCAGAATTGCGCTGGCACAAAATGCACGGAAGGTGACCACGCCGACCCAACCAAAAGTAGGAATCAAATATTTGATGAGCGCGAAAGACACACCCCAAAAGAAAACCGTCCAAAAATACATATTTATTTGACGCAGTGTCATGAGTGTGCACCTAACCGCGCAATTGCGCCTATCACTAGATTCCAAAACAAATCAACATCAAGTTCCATTGCCACGTGCACATTTGCCTCTTGGCCTGTGGTTCCATACAGATCAACAAGTGTTGCTCCGCGCGTAAGTGCGCCATCAAGTTCGACAGCAACAGGTGCAAACTTCATTCGCGCAATTTCCGGATCAATTACCAGAGCAACCGCAACTGGATCATGCAGTGGCGGGTCAGACATGTTAAACACATCTTGATACGTCTGCTTGAAGAAAATAAGCAGATCAACAATTGTTCGTGCAAGCGGTGTATCGAGATCAAGAATGCGATTCAGAACTTCTTCAGTGGCAAGCGCTTGGTGCGTAATGTTCAAACCCGACATGGTGACTTCGAGTCCACTGCGAATCACGATGTCTGCTGCTTCTGGATCTGCCCAAATGTTGAACTCGGCGTAAGGAGTCCAATTCCCGCGTTCGGTGCTTCCGCCCATAAATGAAATTCGTTCAATCTTGGAATGTAATTCAGGATGTGCCTGCAAGAACATTGCGATGTTGGTTAACGGACCAGTAGGTACCAAGGTCACGCGACGATCGCATCCGGCAACCAACTTCGCAATAAGTTCCACAGCCGGCAATGGCGAGACGTCATAAGTAGGTTCAGGTAGATCGGCCCCATCAAGGGCAGACGCACCGTGAATTGTCGGAGCTGCGCTGGCCTTGCCAGCAAGTGGATCGTTTGCACCGCGACCAATCGGCACGTTGATTCCAGCAAGGGCACAGATGCGCTGGGCGTTATAGGTGACCTTGTCGAGTGAACCGTTTCCGGAAACCGTTGTAATACCAAGTAACTCAATGTCTGGGTTCGCTGCGGCCAGCATGATTGCCAGCATGTCATCGTGGCCAGGATCGCAGTCCAGAATGACGGGGATGGCAGTGTTCACCTCCCTATTGTGTCGAAGGAGCGGGTATATATGTGAGCAAGCAGACAGACCGTGCCGATGCTGAGTCATTGGCCCCGTGGCACAATTTGAGGGTGCCACGAATTGCTGCCCCCACCGTTGCGGAAAACCGCGACCTGCGCGAGACCAGCATTCTGAATGCAGCAAACACAATTGCCCGCGAACAAGGCCTCGACAAGGTGACATTTAGCGCGGTTGCCAAGCGTTCCGGAATGTCGCGCACTGCCGTTTAAGCATATTTTGATTCAAGCGCAGACTTAATCGCTGATGTGCTCATTGACGAGTTGCTCGACATGAATGAACTTCTAGGTGTGCGCGTCGGGCAAGCAACTGACTGCCGACAAGCAATAAGTGCATGGATGCGAGCAAGTTTGGAATACGTTGATGATGGTCGACATGAACTTGTGAAGTCGGCGGCGACCGTTGAACTTCCACCCACCCGTCGCGCTGAAATGGCCTCACTTCACCGCGCAATGATTTCTCCACTGGTAACTGCTCTTGAAGAATCTGGTATCCGCGACGCCGCTCACGTCGCACTATTTATTTCTGGCGTTGTCGATGCATCTGTACGCCGACTAACAAACGGCGGCAACCTCGAAGATGAGATCGCCGCCGCCGAACAGTTCATCCTTCACGGACTTACTGCTTTTACACGCTAGTTACTTCTTAACAATCACACTCTTGCTCGCTGTTGCCGAGGTGTAAGCGCCGTGTGCTTCAGCTGCTGTTGTTGCCTTCACTGTGCAGGTTCCTGCCTTGATGGCCTTGATGCTCCAGCCAGTAGATGTCTTCTTTACTGTGCAGACCTTTGTTGTCGTGGAGCTTAGTGTCACGGTTGCGCCGACATTACTTCTTACTGCGCTTGCGGCAACCGCAACAGTTTTACCAACCTTGAACTTTGATGCGGCAGGCAACGTTGCAGTGACTGACGCTGTTGCAGCAACTGCCGTAAACGGGATAGCGCGAATCAGCGCATAGTTATTTGCATTGTCATGCGATCCGCGAATATAAATGACGCACTGGTCAGTCAAACAATTGACTGCAGTGAGTCCGGCACCAAACGCTGTAAGTACTTTGATCGTTCCGCTTCCCGAAGTGTTTGGCGCGATGTAGGTCATATGCGACATATCCGGGTCACATGGAGCTGGAATTTCCATTTGAGTTGCGCCAGCTTTGCACACTGATGCATATAGCCCTACCGCAGTGGCCGACACCATGTTCAACGTAATGGTGTCGCCATACTTCAGGTTCGATAAAGCTGTTGTTGTGTTCGCACCATTGGTGTAATCAACAGTCGCTGTCGCAACAGAAGCTGCTTGCGATGCAGGGATTGCAGCGAACACTGAACCAGCCGCGATGACTGATGCAACGAGTGCACTTGTCTTCTTCATGTAGTTCTCCTTCATTAGATGGACGTGATTATTTTTTGAAAGTTACGGGAATGACAACATCTGCAGATCGTGTAGCCACGTTCATGAAATCACCTTGGGTGCCGACAACACACTTTGTGAGGCGGCAGTCGATCGTTCCGATCATGGGACTCACGGTGATTTTTGCGATGAACTTGCCACCTTTTTTAAATGGAGCAGCAAATCCTTTTGTAAATTGATTTGGACTCGACACCCACACAGATGCTGGACTAGCACCGGATGTGTTGACACCTCCACCACACGGTGTTGGCAATTTTCCTTTGCCGTTATAGACGCACAACGCAATGTAGATGCCAATTTTGGAATCAAAACCTGAACCCGTCACCGTAATGATGCTCTTTGCACCCAGGTTGCTAATCGGAGTTGCAGTGAGAACTTGACCCTTAGGGCCTGTTGCGTGACCGACAGCTGTTTTCGATTGCGCTGCATGGGCGGGTGCAAAGGCTACTGCGGACGAGACGGCGATCACCATGGTAACCGCCGCAACGCGCACATTCACATTTCTCACACCCTAAGTGTGCTGATTGTGCACATTAATGTCCTGACGCTGTGTCGAGATGGAACTGACAACCTGTCAGGTAAAAACAGTTCAAGGGCTAATCTCAAGGTGTGATCAATAGCAGGATGCGACTGGCTTTAGGGCTTGTCATTCTGTCCCTGGGTCTCAGTGCGTGTGGGAGCTCGCCTACTGCTCAAACGGCCATCACAATCCACCAATCGGACATGCCCAGTGCTGGCAATCCCCCAGTCCACACGCCATCCCCTGGTGGGACGGCTGCTGATCTTGCTGGAAAAACAGTTACGGTGAAGGATCCATCGCGGATTGTGTCGCTGGCGACATCGGTCGCGGAAATCATTTCTGCGCTTGGTGCCGGCAGTGCCCTCGTTGGTCGCGATGTAGCCAGTCAAACTTCGCAACTGGCGCAAGTTCCAGTT
>Ga0114964_10000280_pt1 | contig 39558 bp, 28 predicted proteins | sample C_131016_MF_Meta_FD_92638 | JGI IMG/M metagenome (GOLD analysis project Ga0114964, IMG submission 92638) | Freshwater microbial communities from Lake Croche, Canada to study carbon cycling - C_131016_MF_MetaG | ecosystem: Environmental > Aquatic > Freshwater > Lake | place: Lake Croche, Canada... | reverse complement strand
TTTGCTTGGGTAAATGCCGATTGTCCAATAGTTGTCGCAGTATTTGCCTGAGTAAACGCAGAAGAAATTAACCCAGTGTAATAACTAGCATTTTGCCCATTTAATAATTCTGAATTTAAATTAGCAACTAAAACATTTGATGTTGTATAGATCTTTCCAAAATATGAATTATTTGCTTGAAAATCTGCTATTCTAAATGTATTGTTGCTGGTATCAATATATGGAGAAGCATCAGGTTCTGGCACATAATTATCAAATACTTTCCAGATCCCATCTGAAGCATCTCTAAAGAACCCAGCATGGTGATATATTCCATCATTGTAGTTACCAGCAAATCCTAAATCAGGATTGGCAGTATTTCCATCAGAATTAAGATAAATCATATTATCTTTTACTAATAGATTGTTTGCCGATATGGTAGTCACATTACCGGAGAATATTACGTTACCAGTTACAGTTAGATTGGAAGATATTGTAACTGCACCGGTTATATTTCCACCAGAAATATTAAATTTTGTATTTGCGGTATTGTATGCAGAATTCGCTTGAGTAAATGCTGCTGTAATATTAGTGTTCTGTGTAGCATCTACTGTTTGTAGTAATACCGTATTAGAAATAGCATTATTTGCTTGAGTAAACGCCGATTGTCCAATAGTTGTTGCGGTGTTTGCTTGAGCAAAAGAACTATTGATATTAGTGTTTTGAGTATTATCTACTCCTTGGATTAAAACAGTGTTAGAAATAGCATTGTTTGCTTGAGTAAATGCTGCTGTAATATTAGTATTCTGAGTAGCATCTACTGTTTGGATCAATACTGTATTAGAGATTGCGTTGTTTGCTTGAGTAAATGCTGAAGTAATATTAGTATTTTGAGTAGCATCTACTGTTTGGATCAATACTGTATTAGAGATTGCGTTGTTTGCTTGAGTAAATGCTGCTGTAATATTAGTGTTCTGAGTATTATCAACCCCTTGAATTAATACTGTATTTGAAATAGCATTATTCGCTTGAGCAAATGCCGATTGTCCAATGGTTGTTGCGCTGTTTGCTTGAGCAAAGGCAGAACTTATATTTGTGTTTTGAGTAGCATCAACACTTTGGATTAAAACAGTGTTAGAAATAGCATTGTTTGCCTGTCCAAACGCACTATTAATATTAGTATTCTGAGTATTATCAACCCCTTGAATTAATACTGTATTTGAAATAGCATTATTCGCTTGAGCAAATGCTGCTGTAATATTAGTGTTCTGTGTAGTATCTACTGTTTGTAATAATACTGTATTAGAAATAGCATTATTTGCTTGAGCAAAGGCAGAACTTATATTAGTATTTTGAGTAGTGTCTACTCCTTGAATTAATATTGTATTTGAAATAGCATTATTTGCGGTAATGAGTGCTAAATTGGCAGATGCTGCAATTCCATTTGCCACATTTAGTGCTGTATTTGCGGCAATCCAAACGGGGGCAGCATTATATTGATCCGATCCCCAATATTGAATTGAAATTGAATCGTTTGCGCTCGCTCCAGAATTTAATGTGACATTAGTACCTCCGGAAGCAACATATTCATTTTTACTTAATAATATTCCATTTCTATATACATTTACAAATCCGGATGTATATGTGTTAGCTGTTATAAATGAAGTTTGATTATTTGAGGCAACAAACTCATCAACCTTCAGCGTTGAGGTTAAATAAATTGATCTATCAAAATACCATTTATTAACAACAACATCATCTCCCCCACCTGCTGGAGTTGTTAATATTATTGTTGATCCGTTATTTGCGGTATATTCTATTTGTGGTAATAATACTCCATTAACATATACACTAACATACCCAACACTATATCCATCAGTTATAGTAAATATTGTTTGGTTATTAGAGGCAACAAATTCTTGTGATTTATAATTTGTTGTTAACAATCCACTAGAAGATGTTTGTTTACTATTTGCGGTATTTGCTAAATTATAAACAAAGTTTAATGCGTTTGCTGTTGGAGATAATGTTATTGAGGTTGAATCATAACTATCATATAATTGAATAACCCCATTTTGTGATGTTGTTGCGGATCTTACGCCAATATTAATTTTATTATTAACAGAATCAGAATCAATTACAATTGCCCCATTACTTTGTAATGATAGTGTGTCTGAATTTGATTTTGATGTTAATAATGTTGAATTTACATTTAATATTGAAAATGCATTTGTTGTTGCTGCATTTGCTTTTATAAATGCTGCCGCAATATTAGTATTCTGAGTTGCATCTACTGTTTGTAATAAAACAGTATTTGAAATAGCATTGTTTGCTTGAGTAAATGCAGAACTTATATTAGTATTTTGAGTAGTGTCTACTGACTGGATTAAAACAGTATTTGATGCTGCACTATTAGCAGTGGCGAATGCGGATTGTCCAATAGTTGTTGCTGTGTTTGCTTGAGAATATGACACTCGTGCGATTATGTTGGCACTATTTGCCATTTCATAATCGGATAATGTTATTATATTTCCTAAAGAATGTTTAGAAAATATTTTAGTATCGGAAAGATTGAGTGCTAACTCGCCAATGTCTAGATCGCCAGATGCCGGGATTTTTCCGGGTACTACCGACCTTTTTAATTGGAATTTAGTATTTGCCATTTGGTATTTACCAGTAAAACCATCCTATATAGGATGATTATTGTTGTCAACTAAAATGTATCATCAGAAGATATTTCTTCTTTTGTTTGCTCCTTCGCAATAATAATTTTTTTATTCGTTTTATCTTGCTTTTTAACTACCTTCTCTGGTTCATATTTGGAAATTAGAGTCTGTAGTTCTTTATCTTTCTTATTTATTTTTACTTCCCAATCAGAAGATAGAGATTGTAATTCTTGTTCTTTCTTATTTATCTGTGATTCTAAATCACAAATTTTTTGATTAGAAGTATCAAAGTTATTAGATAGATTAAAGATAATATTATCTTTTTCAGATATAGAATTATCAGAAATTGACTTCTCTCTTGATAATTTTTCAACCTGGGAGTTTAGAGACTCAATCATGGATTGTAATCTATCATGATTTTGTTCCGAAGAGTTTGTTTCATTACTCTTATGTTCAAGTAATTTTTTTAATTCTTCAATTTCTTCTCTATCAACTCTACTTTGCGCTTGAAACACAATATTTTTCCCAAGCGCATCATGTAGAGTTCCAGTTAATGTTTCAATATAATAATTAGTAAATTTTTCACTCATAATATACCTTTAGTTAATAATTAAAAATTTCCACCATCGAGCATACCAAATTGAACTCCAGTTCCAACCCCATACTGCATGACCTGACCATCAGATGGAGTATTAGTATATGACATCGCTGTTCCAGTACCAGAATAATAAAGAACGGAATTTGCTGTTACCGAGGTGATTCCCAAACCACCGCCAGTCATAGTTAGTGTGCCGAATGTTGGGGTTCCAGTTCCCCCAGAAATAAATGCTTGTCCAGAACTTCCAACAGAACTGAATGTATATGATGTTCCGTTACTGAATGCTATTGCCCCAGCAGAACCCAAAGTTCCATTGTTTGTACCACCATTTACAATCGGAAGAATTCCAGAAACATGAGTTGTTAAACCAACTTTACCATATGAAGGAGTTGACCCAGAAAGTAAAACGTTTCCTGAAGATGCTGCAGCTAATGCGCTTAGAGTATTTGCTGCGGAAGCATAAAGAATATCACCAGTTACATAACTTCTTAATCCAGTACCACCATCGGTTGTAGCAACCGCAGATTTTAGATTAGAAACCGTTCCTTGGGTAATATTGGCAACCAAAGTTGCTGTTGTAAATCCATTTGAAGTTGGAGTTACATTATTATTACCAGAAAGTTCATCACTAACCCCAGTAAATAGATAATATGTATTTGATTGTGGTTGTCTGAAAAGACCAGTATGTAATTCGGAAGTTCCATCAAAATAGTTTGCAGCAAAACCAATAGGAACAATATCAGAAGTATAGTTATTTGCAGCAAGATAAATTAATGGGTCAGAAATCTTATATGTTTCAACATTGATATAAGATGTGTTGCCAGTAAACGTGGTATTACCAGAAACACTGAAATCCCCAATAACGCTGAATGTTCCAGTTTTTGTTTGGTTTCCTGTTGTTCTAATAACAGTATTATCAACATCCATAGTAACATTATTATTTGTTACTGTACTGGTAATGCCATCTCCACCAGTGAATGTTAACGTTTCGCCATTATTAAATAGATCGGTTCCGGTATCACCAGCAATGGTGAACGAACTTGAGACAGCAACGTTCGCCGCTGATGTAACCAATCCCTTCGCATTTACTGTTAATACTGGAATATTGGTAGTACCACCAAATGTTCCTAAATTAGAATTTACTGTAGCAAGAGTTAGTGCTACATTGGAATCGGCAGTACCATTAATGGTTGCTGTACCAGAAGCATCTCCAGAAACATTAATATTTCTTGTTGTTTGCCAACTTGTTGCTGTATTAGCATTACCAAACAAATTGGCAGTAATATTTCCAGCAGAGAAATTACCAGAAGCATCTCTTTTTACTAAAGTGCTTGATGTATTAAGAGAAGTTGCGGCATCAATGATTTGATTATAAGTATTTCCTCCAATCGCAATGACAGTATTTGAGGAATTACCAATGAATAATTTTCCAGATTGAAAGGAATATGCTAATTCGCCATATTGTAACGATCCAGGTGTGGCGGTGCTACCTGAGCGTTTAATTTGAATTACTGTATTGGACATTTGTTAAAACTCCGGAGGATTTTGAATATATATTTTGTATTTATGTAATATTATATTTAACTTTTTATGCGGTGTAACTACCAGAGGAAGTGAATTTGATAATGGTATTTGATCCGGAGGTGGTTACAGTGGGCGAGCCGGTTGTGGTGCCTGAATAGCTTGCAGTGGGTACTGAAAGAATGACTACGCCTGAACCGCCGTTGCCGCCATTTCCTTGAGTCCCGCCACCGCCATAAGGTCCCGAGCCTCCGCCACCACCAGTGTTAGCGGTTCCAGAGCCTGCTGCTGATGCGCTATTACTACCACTACCTCCGCCACCATTTCCGCCAGCACCACCACTCCATCCGCGACTATCCCCAGAACCGCCGCCACCGCCAGCATAATAGACAGATGTCCCCGTAATGGGTGATGCAATACCGACACCGCCAGCGCCTCCAGCACTTGAAGTGCTAGGAGATCCAGATGCCCCCGCTCCGCCGCCGCCACCACCGGGAGGGTAACTAGCACTTCCAGAGGAACTTCCAGCATTGCCTTGACCTGAAGTTCCAGAACCGGGAATCAAACCAAAAGCGCATCCAGAACCAGATCCTCCATTAACGCCATTAGTCAAATAAGTCGGAGCGCCGCCGCCGCCGATAGCAGTAGTAACCCCAGTGAAAAAAGAGTTTGTCCCTGAAGTTCCCGCTGCTGTAGTAGCAGAGCTGGGCGCAGAGCCACCAGAACCGCCAGCACCGATAGTTACGGTATATGTTGTACTAACATTTAGTGGTATTGCCCCCGTTAATAACCCGCCAGCACCAGCACCGCCAGTAGAGTTGACGCCACCGCCGCCACCCCCTGCAACGACAAGATAAGAAGCTGAGTAGGTAGGTACTAAGGATGTTGTACTGGTTCCGCTAATAGCGGCCCATCCTTGAGTGGCATCCACATATACAATCGTTGTGCTTTGGCGGTTTGTGGCTAAAGCATAATTGGCCGATATCCCGTTGATCTTCAATCCATTAGTATTGATCGAGATTGCATTGGTTGCAGCAGTCCCTCCATAATCAAATATATTAATCTGTTGTCCCGCAGTTGGTGATGCTGGTAAAGTGACAGTTATTGCGCTATTTGAGGTATTAACTGGATATGATTTTCCAGCAACAGCAGTAAAATTAGCAGTTTGTACAGATTGTAGAGACATGGAAACAGAATTTGCCGCAGCATATGCGGAATTTGCTACATCATAAGCATAATTATTTGTCCAAGCAATTGAATTATTCGATATTGTTAATATCTTTCCACCATTATTTGCTAGACTTGATGGTAATATTGATAATAATCTTGAATTTGACATAATTAAAATGTTCCTGCGTCAATACTACTAACATTAATGTTTTGAAAAGTTAATTGATTGCTTTCGTATTTACTAGTATTTGAATTATAAATCAATAAATCATTATTAATAGGGGTCAAAGCAGAAACATCTGCCAAATCCCTAATTCTACTAATTGGAGATGGTTTTGCTAATTTAACCAAATAATCTTGTTGAGATCCAAGTTTGACATTAATTGTAGAATCATAAGTTATAGAATCAACTCGTATTGGATTTTGACTATTTACTCTGACTGATACTGCTCTCAATGCCATTATAGTATTCCTTATATTTTTGTTGAACTTGGATCAACATATAAAATACCTTCTAGAATTTTAGATCTGGTATTGCTAACATGACTAGTTAAAAATACATCATAGACATATCTACCAGAAGCAACATTTTGTGTTACTGGAGATGTTAATGAAATTGTCAATACATTATTGCTTGTTATTGTTGTATTGAATTGTGCTGTCGTATTGGCAGACCAATATGACTTTCTAATTTGACTTTTGATAGAATAATTTGAAATATTGTAAGGAGAATTGTTGATAGAATCTAAAGTAATATCAACAGAAAAGTCTTCTCCTTGTTCTAAAAATAATTCTAGATAACCTGCTGACATGGAAATTCCCTTTGGTAAAATTTAATCTATTATTATTTATGTATTTTTTAAATGGAGAAAAAAATAATGCCAGATTACTCTGGCATTTATATAATTGAATAGTTTGTTTTTGGTATAGTTTATACTGATGTATAAATTGCACCATTATTTGGTGCAGCTGTAGCAACAACAAAACTGCCATTTGCGGAGCAACCAACTAATCCATATCCGGTTGAATTTGGATAATAAACATTAGACAAATCGGACGAATATTGATAGAATGAAGTTGCCTTTTTTATAGATGAAAGTCCAGGATATCCAGCATATATTGTTGACCCATCTCTTGATAAAGTAAAACATATATCATTAGTAACTGGATTTGAATCAAAGTTTCCATAAGTACCTCCAAATGGAGAAGTATACCAAAGACCGCCACCCTCTTGGGATGCGACAATTTTTGATCCTGATGCGTCTGTTTTTATTCTTTGGAATGAAATGTCTTTGTCTGGAGATGCTGCCCAAGTAGATCCACCATTGGTTGTATAGTAATAGTCCGCAACTGGGGGTCCGCCATACATCCGAGTCCCTCCATTACCGACTACTATTCTATTTCCATCATCAGAACATGAAATACTACTAAAATTTACCGTGGCAAGCCCTGTTTCAAGAGACAAAATCGTTGAAAAAGATGCTCCATTATCTGTTGATTTGTATACTTTACAATAGCGAGTATATGGAGGTATTGGAAGATATGAAGTTCCTGCCATTACAAATAATCCTGGATATGGAGTATAATTTTTTGCGATAGCAATGTAAACGGCAGCGAACTCAAAAGTATAAACTTTTGTCCAAAATCCATTGGTTAGATTCCCAGAATATGTATTTCTCCATAGTCCACGACCTGCTCCATCATCCCCAATCAAATATACCCAATTACCATCATCGGTTATGGCACAACCAAAATATGCAGTTCCTGAAGTATTATCAGATTGAGTTGACCAAGTTCTTCCATAATTTGTTGATATAACCACCCACCCAGAACTACTAACTATAACAATATATTGTCCGGTTGATGAAACTGAAATATCATTCCACCTTTCGTATGAATTATTTTGGGCAAAACTATTTGTTCTTTTTGCCCAAGTGGTCTGTCTTCCGTGGAAAGTATCTATTGAAATTGTTCCAGAAGAGACATTTGCTAATGCCCTAAAATTAGAATCATTTAAGGATGCTACAACTGTTCCTGACATTCCTAATTCTAATTCAATGGACTCTCCAGTAACAAGTCCACCAACACTAAGTTTTCCTGATGCGTTAAGAGCCATTTTCTAATCTATAATTGAATTGAATAGTTTGTTTTTGGTATAGTTTATACTGATGTATAAATTGCACCATTATTTTGACCTGCGGTGGCAACGACAAAACTGCCATTTGCTGAACATCCAACCAACCCATATCCCGTTGAACTTGGGTAATAAACATTGGACCATCCAGCGCCATATATACTAAATGAAGTTGCCTTTTTTATAGACGAAAGTCCAGGATATCCAGCATATATCGTTGATCCATCTCTTGATAAAGTAAAACTTTGATTATGAGAAACTTGATTTCCATCAAAGTTGCCAGCAGCACCACCAAATGAAGAATACCAAAGTCCATCATCTCCGGACATTATAAGTTTTGATCCTGATGAATCCGTTTTTATTCCGAAGAAATTTGCCCCCGTTGTAGCTGCTGTTGACCAACTAGATCCCCCATTGGTTGTATAATGATATACAGTCCCATTAAAATTTGATACTGCTATTCTATTTCCATCATCAGAACATGCGGCATTGATAAATCTATTACCGCTTACAACAGAAGAAACGTTATAAATCGTTGACCAAGTTGCTCCATTATCTATTGATTTGTATACATATGAGCGTTCACTTCCCCATGGACCAGAAAAATCTGTTGATACAAATAATGCTGGGTATGGAGTATAATTTTTTGCAGCAGCAAATCCAACTGCCAAAGTGCTAAAAGTATAAACGTCCGAATATAATCCTAGGGTTATGTACCCAGAATATGTATTTCTCCACAACCTGCGAGTGTTATCAACAGATCCAAGCATATATATCCAATTGCCATCATCTGTTATATAACATTTATAAAATGAAACTCCAGAAGTATTATCAGATTGGGTTGACCAAGTTCTCCCATAATCTGTTGATACAACTACCCACCCATCATTACTAACCATTATAATATATTTTCCGGTTGATGAAACCGAAACATCAGACCACCATCCACCCCCAGCAAAACTATTTGTTCTTTTTGCCCAAGTGGATTGTCTTCCATGAAAGGTGTCTATTGAGATTGTTCCAGAAGAGACATTTGCTAATGCTCTAAAATTATCATCATTTAGGGATGCGACAGCTGTTCCAGACATTCCCAATTCTAATTCAATGGACTCTCCGGTAACAATTCCACCAACACTAAGTTTTCCTGATGCGTTAAGAGCCATTTTCTAATCTTTTCACTTTTTCTGACAATTCTTTAATTGCTTCAATTAGTAATGGGACTAGTTTTTCATATTGTACGGTTAGATAATTTTCTCCAGAAATACTATTTCCGAATTCATCAATATCAAATGGTGCTGGTTTAATCACTTCCGGAAGAATGGTTTCAACTTCTTGAGCAATTATCCCAACTTGCCTTTCATAATTATTATATCCAAATTCTTCTGCCTTTTCATTTTGTTTAAAGTATATCCCAGAAAGAGCATTTACTTTGTCCAAAGCATTTGGAATTTTACTTAGAATTTCTTTTAATCTTTTATCGGAATAATATGCTGTTACGTTATTGGTTGCCCTTACTTCACCAGCGGTTCCAGAAGCAGCAGTACCAACTCCTAATGAGTTGAATTGTACATTATTAGCAGTACCAACCCCTTGATTTAATGTATAATTTCCCATCATTACTGCCGAGTTTGCTAGAACAGCATTTGGGATTGATCCGGTTAGATTATTAGCAGATAGATAATAACTTGCTTGTTGACTATTGAATAAATAACTATTTAAATTTGAAACAAGATCAGTCTTTGTTGTATAGATCTTTCCAAAATAGGCATTATTTGCTTGGAAATCTGCTATTCTAAAGGTATTGTTACTTGTATCAATATAAACAGATGCACCAGGTTCGGGGACATATTGATCAAATACTTTCCAAACACCATCAGAAGCATCTCTAAAGAAACCTGTATGCCGATATGTACCATCATTATAATTTCCAGAAAACCCAAGATCTGGATTAGCTGTATTACTTCCATCATTTAAATATATCATATTATCAACAACACTTAAATTATTAGCATTAAGTGTATTGACGTTACCGGAAATTATAAGGGTTTTATCTATTTGTAACGTTCCTGTTACCCGAACATCTCCAGAGATTGTTCCTCCGGTTGAATTATATTTGCCATTTGAACTATTATATGCTGACTGTGACAAAGTTAATGCGGAATTCGCTTTATCAAATGATGCGGTTGCTGCTGAATATGCGGTATTTACTTGCGCTATTGCTAGATTTGCGGTATTAAATGCAGCAAGAACTGCTGCGGCAGAAGCATTTGCGGAAGAATATGCACCATTAGCAACACCAAATGCGATTGATAATGTATTTGCTGTTGAATTTGCCGAAGTATATGTTGTATCTATTTGATTATTAAGATTGTTAAAGTTGTTATCAACTTGAATGTTTGATAGTGGCGAATTCGCAATAGCAACGCCACTCAATCTTACTTCAGTATTCCCGCCAGATTGTCTTACTGTTATTGTTGCCATATTAGTTTATCTTAACATTCCAATTTATGGTAATAGTATCCGATGCTTGTTTTGTAATTACTGGGAACGTTATTCTTGAAAGCATCGTTCCACTATTTGCGGTTCCACTATTAAATATACCAGCCTCTGTTAAAGCACCAGTTCCAATTCCTGGATTAAATGTTGCCGCAAATGTGATGACATTGGCAGTTGCTGTTGCGTTAACTAGTTGTGCCCTAGAATTTGCAGGTTCTGCTTGTAGGGTTGTCATTGCGATTGAACTATTGGCATTGCTAGTTCCGACCGCCATATATGACATAAAACCAGAATTGTTTGATGCGATTCTACTAGCAATATAATTTTTTCCCACTTGAACAATCATATTGTTCATATAAGGGGTTTCAAGTTTTACATTACCGTTTTCATCAATTAATGTAAATTTTACTTCACCAGATAATTTTATGTCTTCTGAAAACATTTATTGACCCTTTTATGTTGATTAGATTTCTAATAGCAACCAAAATAGATTGATATTAGAAATCCCCCTCAAAAGAGGGGGAAATTGTTATTAACTAGCAGTGTTTGCTGAAAGTTGAGTTTTTAATAGTTCAATTTCTGCGCTTAATTCTTTAACCGCATTAATCAAAACTGGAATTAACATTGTTTCTGTTACTTTCAATTTTTCTGGGACGGTGGAATCAACGATAATTGAATCTTTACCTTCAAGTTCAAGGATGTTTTGTGCGCTAACACCATATCTAGTAATGTCAGATGTTATTTCGTTTGTTTCTCTATTTTTGAATTGGAATGTTATTGGATTTATTTGTTTAACAAATTGTAACCCAGGAACTTCCTTTTCCTTAACGTCCTTATCTCTCACATCAGAAGTAACAGTCCATGCTACATTAACATATGCTGCATCATGTGAACTATTACCCATAATAATTTTATTTGATTGGGTTGTTAAAGTTAGTGGAGAAAGACTGGTTCCGGATGCGAAACCAAGAGCAAGACAGTTATTTGCTGTTGTCATGTTAGTTCCGGCACCATGTCCAACACAAACGTTTTGAACACCAACCGTTGTGTTGCCCAGTGAGTATGAACCAATCGCAATATTGTTCCTCAGTTGAAAAGTTCTTTGTATGATATCATCTCCATAATTGCCAGGAGGAGAACCCAACCTGCTTGGCTGCGACCCAAGAGTAGCTTGTCCAATGCCAATATTATCCGAATTGCCATCGCCAGTCATCATTGAAAAATTACCAACCAAAACATTCCCATAGGAACCATTTGCTTTGTACATAGAAGAATCTCCAACAACTACGTTGTTGATCGCATTATTTGAGTATCTAGCGGTAGATCCACCAACAGCAATATTGACAGCCCCATTTCTCATGTGCTGTAAAGCATATGCACCAATCGCATGAGTTGAATATGATCGTCTCGTGTTCTGCATTGCGAAACTGCCCATTGCTAAATTCCAAGGATTTTCTCCAGCATTGGAACCAGGTTCACTCCATCCATCAAGATTTTGTAAAGCTGCATACCCAACAGAAACTGTATCTGATATGTTGTTTGAACTAAGAAGTGCAGCATGTCCAACAGCAACGTTTCTTGCTCCTGTCATTCCTGTACAAATTGCACTATCTCCTACAGCAACATTGCCATCACCATATACATGTTCTCTTAATGCAGATCCACCAATAGCTATGTTGACATTTCCGGTTGCACAGTTTTTTAGAGCAAGGGCACCAAAAGCCATATTTGACGTTCCTTGGACGTTATTTTGTAGTGCCTGCCAACCAAATGCCGTATTCCATCTCCCACCAAGGCTGTTTTGTAACGCTTGGTGTCCAACAGCTGTTGCCCCGTAGCAATTAACTGATGCTTGTTGTAGAGCTCCATAACCAATACCAACTAAACCAAAATCATATTGTTTTTCTACTCCGGCAGACATTTCTGTTGATAATGATGATAAACATAGTTCACCAATAGCAATATTTTGTTTTGCTGTTGTCAAGTTTAGTAGGGCTGATGTTCCAATGGCGATGTTGGAATTTGATGTTGATGAATTACGAAGAGCATTAGTACCAATAGCAATGTTGGACCAACCAGATGTTTGGGCTGCTAAAGCATTACTGCCAATACCGACAGACCAAAATCCACTTGTTATGCTTGTTCCAGAATTAACCCCAAAGAAAATATTATTGGAAGTGGTTTCGGCGAAGTGTAAATCCTTAACACTAACGGTTCCACTGAACGTTGCATTTCCAAGATCATCCAATACTATAGTCGGTGTTGTATTGGATACACTTGAAATATTTCTAACTTTAATTGTTGACATTTTTTACCTCGTTAAATTAATTTGTATAATAACTATTTATACTATAGTCCAATAACAATAATCTGGAATCGTTACCGTTTTATTATTTGCGACAGAAATTGGTCCTGCTGTTATATAGTTTTTAAAACTGGTTAGTGTATAATCATCACTAATGATCTGATCATTTTCAATAAAAATTGAATCTGTTCCACCACCTTTACCACCGCCTAATCTCTTCCATCCATCAGAATCACGTCCTTCAAAATTTGTAGTTGTTGTATTATATCTAATTCTTCCTACTGTTGTTCCAGAAGGTCTTTGTGCCGTTGTTCCTGATGGAAGTTTTAAATATCCGGTTCCGGTATGTGTGGTATTTGAAGTGACCGTCAAATTGGCAATGGTTGTATTTGCGATTGTAGCAACACCAATTGATGTAGTATCAATAATGGTAGTTCCTAGAAGATCAGCATTGTTGATTGTGGTTGATCCTGTAAAAGTGATCGTTCCTGTTGCCGTAAGATCTGTTGCTAATACATCAGCAAGAGTTGATCTTCCGGATACATACAATTTATTTAAATTTGTATTGGTAGTTGCGGTCAAATTTCCAGTTCTAATACTTACAAAATAAGAATTCGCATTGGAATACATATCACCAAGGAAATAGGTATTGCCTCTGAAAATGGCAGTATTACCTACATCAAATATAGTGTTTGATGTCAATAAAAATGTTCCATTTGACTTTTCGTAATATCCAGTATCAAGAACATTCAATCTAGCAACAGTTTGGTTAGTTACAATCATCCATTCGGAGAATGTATTACTGTAGGAAACTTGTCTTATGCTCATTAATTTTTACCTGTTAAATTATTTACAATTAATTGTTTTAATTCGTTTATATCCGACTTTAGGGAGGAAATTTCCGATTTAATACTATTTATTTCTTTTTTTTGTTCCAACATAATATTCTTTCTAAGTATATATTCATCTAGTTCATTCTTATCCATATTAACTAGAGATAGATTATCTAGATTTCTTATTATGTTGGTCCCTTTTATTTTTACAAATTCCATACATTTAAACTAGTGCAATTGCTCTAAATTCCTTAATCTTAGGAATAAATGTTGAATCGGAAGTTCTATAAACAAACTTAATAGCAAATTGAGAGAATGTTGTATATGCTTTTCCGTTAGATTTACTCACATAACCAACTGTTGTGTCGGCAGTGTTATTTGATCCTGGGGCGGCAACATATTCATAAAGATCTGTCTTTTGTGAAGCATATTGCTTATTGCCAGAAATCATTGTCATTAGTTGCCAATCAGAATCATCAAATAGTTGCGTATCTTCTCTATTTAATATCTTATAGTATACATATATATCTGTATTCACAGGTCTATATGCGGTAAAATAGACATTCAAATCAGAAGCATCAAATCCTGGTTCCAAAGTTACAGATTTTGAGATTTCTCTGAATAGGGCATTTCCACCTACACTTGAGGTTTCTCCATGAATCGCAAGATTTGCTCCAGATCCAGTAGTTGATGTAATACTTATGCTTGACGCAATGGTATTAGCATGGTTTCCAGTATCAGAAGAGATTGTAAATCCAGTAATACTTCCAGTTGAATCAACAGTAGGATAAGCAATTACATCTTCTCCTCCGTTAATTGTATCCGCAAAACTTATACTGATCTGATCTGTATTTGAATATCCAGACCCACTATTAATAATGGTGATATCTTTGGATGCCAATTCTAGATTATTGATTCTATACTTAACGCCATATAGTGTTAATCCAGCATCAGAAATGATTGGACTGATTTTAGAGTCTGTCGTATTTAATGTTGCTTGAACAACAAAAGAGTTGTTGCTGGCATGTTGTAGAACTCTAGGTCCAGTATTGTCATCCAATGATGTATCATCATAACTTGCGGTTCCATATTTTCCTGGATGGAAACTTGTAAATGAACTTTCTTGATTTGGAACTCCATTGGAGTATCTGGTTGACTTATATGCGTATGAAACCTTGGCACTATCAAATTCAAGATCAGTTGTTGTTACATTGAACGCATCAATAACAACATCCGTTGAACTTGCGAAATATTGATTCGCATTGGCGATAGATGCTGTATTCGCAATATATGTTAGATAGTTATCAACAATACTTCTTTGTGGTAATTTTTCTGGAACAACATATTCAACGGAAACCGATCCAGTTTCAAATTCACATCTATCTAATTCAAACATCAATGTTTGATTTTGATCTGCTGTCCAAGTCAAAGAATTTTGAGATAGGAACAATCCACCAACAGAAGGAACCTGAGAAATCTTTAATGGATTTGTTGGGTTTTGATCGGTTGGTAAATTCTTAGCAGTAGATGGAATAGCAACATCGCCCAACTTACAAGAATATAAAGAATACTCTTTAGAGTTGGTTTTAATCATTATCGCATATAAAGTTTCTGCTTTAACATATACAGGAGCTGGAAATTCAAACTCAGTATACTTGGTAGAATCCAAAATATGGGGATCATCACCAGCAAGATTAATTTTATCTGGTGGTAATGTTACGATAGAGTGATCCAAAGTCTTTCCATCTGGATATCCATTTACAGTCCCCAATAAAGATATCGTAATTGGAGAATTATGATCTGTCGGTTTTGTCTTGAATAACAATTTGACAGACTTTATAAATGCTCCATTTGGATAATTTTCTCCAAACAACATAAATGTTTGACATAGAGGATCAACCCATTTCGGAGGAGGAAACTCCGGCGGTCCCCACGGATCATTAATCGGCGGTGGATCAATAATCGGCGGAGGTTCCTTTGGTGGCGCCGGATCAACAATCGGCGGTGGGGGTTCCGGTGGCGGTTGTTGAGGTGGTGGTGGCGGAGCATTATATGTACCATAAAAATTAGTAACATTTGCCGATGATGATGATTGATCAACAGTTTTTAGATATTGATTTTCAGTTTTTGTGAAAGTGAAGTTTGCCGAAGAAATATCCGGAGCAAAGTTTAAATTCTGCTTTTGAACACTTAATCCAGAAGCATAGAATGTTGCTTCCGCATAGGTTGTTTCTGAACCAATATTACCATTAATTCTGTTATCAATTCTAAATATCTTTTGTCCAACATTGAATGTGTTGTTTGGTAGATAGAAAATGCCAGATAATGTTCCACTATCATCTGTGCTTGCTTGTCCAGTATAATTTTTAATTGAATATACTGCGTTTACAACGGATGGCGATACTGTTGAAGAGTTACAATATGCCGTTCTTGTTGCCCCATCATACCCTGTGATTGGATAATCCAATTGATAATCATCTAAAATAATATTTAATGTTTTCCCAATATATGCTCCATCAACTGATGATGCTAACTGAGAAAGTTTAACTGAATAGTTTGATGAACTTGCCGCTTGAATTCTTCCGGATCTATGGGTATAATATTGTAGACCAGCAGTTGCCGAAATTCCACTTACGGTTCCGTTCTTATCCAATCTTAAAGTATATAAATATCCATCATCTGTATATTTGCTTGCGTTAATATCCCAAACAACATCCAACATTTTAATTGTTGTGTTTGACGCACTCAATTCTCCAGAATATCTGGAGAATAAAATCTTACCAACGGGAACATAAGTGTTTCCAGATTTATATCCAATAATCTCTGAATTGTTAAATTCATTTGCTGTTGAAGTTGTTACTGCTAGAGTATTTGTCAATCTAATTCTATTAGACACCCTCTTACCATCAAAATAACAATCAACTCCAGTACTCATCAATAGATCGGCAGCAACAAATTCAATTTCTTGCCCTCTGATATAAGGATTGATAGAAACATCGGTTACAAATCCATTGTTGGTTTCATACTTATTACCAAGATCTGTCCAATATCCAGAAACATCTTTTCTTTGTTGTGTTGTATCTGTAACAGTATAGTTTGTTGATGTTGTTGTTTGTGTTACACCAGATCCCCAATATCCATCTCTTGAAATAAAGGTTCCAACAATTCCTCTTAGATATGACAGATATGCTTGATCAGAATCTAACGTAGTCACATCTACAATATGTTTATAATCTTTTGATCCTAATGTTGATCCATCAGGAAGAGTATCTTGTCCATATACAGATATAAAATTGATAATATCCTGGGATGACATTGTTGTTACGGCATTCCAGTTACCAGTAGCAACTGCTTTTGCCAAACTTGTTGTTGTTCCTTCCCCAAATTTTTGTGATGAAGAAATTGTCTGCCAAGCGCCAGTACTCAAATGGTTAATGACATCGCTTTGTAGATATAATTGAGTATCTGGATTAACAATCAATAAATCTGGTAGTTTTGTAGTACTAACCCAATTATCCATAGGAGGATTTAGAATACATTGTCCTTGGGTATTGATAAAAGCAAATGGGTTTACATTAACAGTTCTTGTAGCAAAACTTTGGGTTGCTGCTGGAACCTTTGAATATTTCAATGTTACATAAGAATTGATTCCATCATAGTCTACTGAGTATGGTAGGGCATTTCTATCAGCGGCAGTCAATTGATTAAAGTTATTTAATGTGTCTGCTAGATATAATTTAAAGTTTTTGACATCATGAACTGGCAACAATTCTTGCTTGACTCCATTAACAGAGGCTGAATAGTCTATTTTTGAAGTGTCGGAAATCTTATATGTGCTGAAATCATTGGTTAGAATTCCAGATTTAAATCTGTTAAGTCCATTAGCATCTGGAATTTGTAGTCCTTTGGCACTTTGTTCTAGATTGCTGAGTGAAGTATAGTATTCTAATCTACCAACTCTATCTTCCAATTTAGTAATATCTTCCATTCTCCATCTCTTATGATTGACATTTTCAATCTTAATAGAAGATGTTGATAGTGGAGAATTATCATTAGAAATGAACATGGTATATGGGTCATGTGTAACCCTTGCGATGGTGATAGCACCATCTGGTTCTTTTGGTTCTTTTGGAATAACCGCAGAAATACCTTCAATCAAATTGATCTTATTATCTTTTGTTACAACAAGAAGATCCTTTCTTCCAAGATAATATTCATATGATAATTCAAAATTGGTGTTATCGTATGGAGTATAAACACCTCTTGTTACATCATCTGTATTATTTGTTCCAATTACAAAATCAAAAACGGCATTTTTTCTTGCTGGTCTAAAATCCAAACAATCCCTTAAATTATATTCATTTCCTGCCTTGCTGATATAAGTAGGAATTCTGCTATATGATTCTGGTTTATTGGATACTGGAGAAACATAAGAGTCTACGCAGAAATATCCATCTCCACCAGTTTGATTATAGTAATTTAGAAGAACGATTAGATCCCCAACAGGTCCTGATGCTCCGGCAATTAATTTAATTGCTGCGTGATCATAATAGGCATCTCTTTGTCCATTATCCAAAATATAATTTCTTGTTACATCATATTTTGGATTTGTTAGCATTGCTGCGTTTGCGGTTTCTCCAAAATTATCAATGATCTTAATTATATTCTTTACATCAGATACGAAAAGACTTTGTGAGTTAGCATTGAATTGATTTTTATATAGAGTAACCTGACCTCTTGGTAGATTAACAAAGGCAATATCATTATTTCCATCATTAACAGCAGTTCCAGAAAGCGCAAGAGCAGTAGTATCTGCCAAAATTAAATCTTTCCCTTTGATTGCTCTATGGGCAATATCTGTGGCATCTTCAACATTAATTTTAGCAACAACATTGATAGTTTTTCCAAGAATAGTTGCTCCAGATTTAGCAGTAATTCTAGCATTTGTTCCTGTTGAATCAATAACAATACTTTCAATATTATCACTTGCTGATAATACGGAACTTACTGATGATGTGGAATTGGTATAGAACGTAAAGTTTGAATCAATATCAACTCCAGTTAAAGTCACTCCAGAAGTATAATAACTTATATTATGTCCAAGACTTAGTGGTAAAATTAGAGTCAATGGAGTTCCAACACTAGATGGAAACGCTTTCTCTCTGAATGTTTGCCAAGAAGTATATTTTGTTGCTGTTATTGAATTATCTTTAATATATGATTCTCCAATTGGAACAATGAGTTCTTCTTTTTGAGCATCAGATAAGAAAGTCTTTCCAGTAGAAATAGTTGGATTCTTACTTAGATTATTAACAAAACAATACTTTAATCTATCAGAGGACCACAAACTATTAAAGTTTGATGAATCAAAAATTAATGAGAATTTATCTAAACTATTGATTTTATTTGGTAATTTTGTTGTTAGTGTGGCAACGCCATCAACATAACTAGCAATTTCAAATTTTGTTGCTCCGATTGATTGTAGATTGATAATTCCCTTTACTCCATTATATAATCCATCAATCATTGGCATTGAATCTGGGAAAGTGATCTGAGAACCATCTTCACTCAAACTCCCACAAATCAAATTTTGAATGCTCTTGGTTTCAATATCAACCAAATAATTCTTGAAGATATAATTATCACTAGTTGTTCCAGAGACATATTCTACGGATCTAATTTTAGCAGTTGCTGCCAATGTATTAGTAGAGAGTTCCGAAGAATTGTTAGTTTGATTGATATAAATTTCAACAGATTCAAATAGAGAGGAATCAAAAAGTCCATTATTATTACTGGTATATAAGAAATTTCCTTGATCTATATAAACATGTTTATTAGTAACATGATTGTTTGATCTTGCCTTATTACTAACAATATTAAATGTGCTTTGGTTTTCAACCAAATATCCCTTGACATATGCTTTACCTGGACCAACTTTTAGATAAAAAACATCATCATGATTTAAAATTTGATCAACAGAAAGTTTAAATCTATTGATAACAAAATCGCCATTAGTATCAAAAGTTCTTGTTGCTAGATAATCATCAATTTCAGAATAAATTGTTCTATTGACTTTCTTTACCACAGTTCCGGCATCTATAGTAATCAAATCAATAAAGAATTGATCTCCAGAAATATCATCCAATGGTTTTGTTGCCAATGTTAAATTGATATTATATCTATCTGCTCCAGGTGCTTGGAAATTAGATGATCCCAATGCTGGGTCTAATAAACTGTAATCATCTTCCGAGGTAATAATATTTTCTTGAATTTCTAATCCAACTCTCACATTTGGAGTATTAGTATATTCTCCAATAGTAATAGTCTGTTTTTGAACCCCAACAAAGAATCCATTGATATAGAAAACACCATCATCAATAGAAGCAATTGAACTTTGTCCTCTATGTGGAATATATTCTGAATTTTCGGCAATAACTTTTGCGATTAAACCATCTGTAGAATATGTCTTAGAATAAATGTTATCGCCAGCAACAAATTTTGTTCCGGAAAGATATCTTACGATTAAAGTTGGAGGATCTGTAATATTACCAGATTGTGGATTTAAATATTCAGGTTCATGAGTTGCTAGAACGATGGCAATAACCCCATTAGCACTATTTGTTGTTAGTGTTTTTCCTAAAAACTCGGATGCTTTAATTTCAATGTTATTTTGATTTACAACTTCTAATTTTACATATTCAACATTAAAATCTACAGTGACTTGCCCACCAGAAATTGGAGTATTCTTCGCAAAAATGTGATCGCCAAATTTAGTAATTTGATCTTGTAAAATAGTTTGAGATTGAGTCAACTCTCTTGCTTGGACGGGATATCCTGGTTTAAATAAAATTCTATGAAAATTTGAATTCGCACTAAAATCATCGTAATATGGTGCAAGTTTAATTTTATCTAAAGTTTCTGTAGACATATGTTATTTTTTCCCTAATCCAAACTTTAATAGGTTATTACTAATCTGAATAATTCAGAATCATCTTCATTTCGTGTGATTCCTATTCTATTTTCTATATATGAGATTTTGCCAGAATTTATTATAATGTCAGGAATAATCTCTTGTAAAACTGTTGCCGATGCTCCAGATGTTGCCCCATATATTGGGTAATCTTGTTGTATTGTTCCTAGTGTATTTATAACCTTTAAATCGTCGTTTGCGGTAAAAGTCAAACAATTTGCTTTAAATGTCGTATTACCTACATCGGTTCCTTGATATACAATCTCATCTTTTAGGAAAGTTCCTGATTCATTGGCAATTAATATTTTTGTATCAACTTCATAAACCGAATTGTTTGCCGGTTTTGTTAAATCTTTTTGTGAATATGGATTACTTATCAACCCCAATTGTCTATAAGTAATATCAACTGGAATCTTATTATTTTGAGTTCCAACTACTTGACAAGTTATCATGACATTTCTACAACCAAATTCAGTCAATGGATCTGATCCATGTCCTCCTGGAGGAGAAATTGAAAACAAAACTCTTGCTCCATTACCACCAAACGCATTTGGAGTCAATTTAACATTTGCCGAGGTATAGTTAGTCCCTGGATTAATCATATAAATATCAACAAGATTATTGTTGACATTTACATAAGTTGATGCTAACGCATCCTGCCCATCTCCAGTAATAGTCACCGCAATTGTTCCGGTTCCGTTTTGATATCCACTGCCCTGACTAAGGACATTAATAACATCAATCTGCCCAAAACTGGAATTTGCCGAATATGTGGTATTTGTGTCTATGGAGATTGGCATCCATTCTTGACTAAAGAATTTTTGCTTTTTGCCTTGATCTATAGTATAGATATACTTCCACTTATATCCATCTTCTGTAATAATAACTTCTTCTTTATTGAAAGTACCAACATCAAAAACTGGTTCTTCTGAAGTTAGTTCCAAATATTTGATTGTTCCACCAGAAATATAAGATGCCGTTGCATTTGCGGTTGAAATTTTATACTTTTCATCATTAGCAATAATAATGGAAACATTTCCTTGTTGCGTAATTGCTGTTTTATAGATTCCATCAAAATTGGATGGATTACAATCTTGAATTCTTATATATCTCCCAGCTCCTAGATCAGGACCACTGTGTGTAATATTAATATAACTATTTCCAGAATTTGTTATTGTTCCAATATTATAAGAATTTGAAGTTGTTTGTCCATTCCATAAACATTTAAATACTTGATCAAAACAATTTCTGACATAGAATTTTTTGATTAGTTTTCCATTAATATCTTTATCAAAAAGATATTCCTCATCCGAATAAGTATCATAATAAGAATTTAATTTCCAATCAATTCGTTCAATAACCGGAGAAACGTCTGGAGTAGCAACCTTTTTTATGGCAAAAATATGTTTCTTTACTTGTTTAAAGTATTTTTCATTATTTTCTGGAATTGGTGGTTGGAATTCATTATTCCAATTCTTCATTGAACTTAAAAATAAATATAAATTATTATCCGTATTATATTTTAAGTCTGAATTTGGTACTAGGGAATAATATAATTTTTCTACTTCTAAAGAAAAATAATTATCCGTTAATAATGAATTTGATGTATTTGCTGTCATAAATTATTTTGGAATTTGAACCTTTACAAATTTTAGCGTAGTTGTTGAATTTGTTGGGGTTATTGATATAACAACATTTGCTCCTGCAATAGCAGCATTAAATGTACAAATTCTACTTGCCCCAGTATACATTATTGAATATTCAGAAAATGAAACCGAAGATCCATTACATAAAACTAAAAGTTCTGATGCTTGGGAATCTGCTCCGGAAGATGCTTGGATTGTATATTTAGCAGTTCCAATAGATGCGGTTGGAAAATAATCTATTGGTTGGACGGCAATACTTGTTATATTTTTTTCCACATAGACGGGAAACCAAGCAATTGAACTTCTGACTACATTTATGGTAGTGTTTGCCAAATATTGTCCAACTAGATTTATTACAGAAGTTGCTGGAGTCAATTCTGTTTTGGAAGTATCAGAATTAATAGAAACAAATTTTGTATTTCCGGTTAATGTATTCTGAATAGGTAAATCTATTAATTTAATTTGTGAATTAGCCATAGTTTATTTAAAATGTTGCTATCGTTGAACCAATATAAGTTTCGGCAAAATATGTGTTACTAACATAATCTTGTGTATCCCAAGATAATATAAATCCATCTTCAGAAGAATTAGAACCATCTTCAAGACTTCTGATAGTACTAAATTCCAATAGTTCTGTTGTATTTATATCATCACTCAACGCCTTCGTCATCGCAAATATTGATGGTGTATCTTCAGTAGAAACATAATCTGTTGTGATAGAAGGAACAACCCCATGATTTGGGAAGTAAATTATATCATTATTTTCAGTAACCAATGTCAAGACATCACTATTTACAACACTATCATAACTCAATTGATATTCAAAAGATATATTATTAGCATCAAAATTATGAATTACGCTGATTAGTTGTTGGTTAATATTATTGCCAGATGGGTTGATATCTCCTTCACAATATATTGTAGCATATTGATTTGTTAGGAAGTCAACATTAGTAACCTTTATATAAATGTTATTTGATAGGGTTATCAAATCTCCAATGCGGATAATATCCCTTATCTTGGCATTTGGATCACTATATGCCCCACCATTTACAAAATCAAATACTTCAGTAATCTTCTCTACAATAATTGTATTGGAGGTTGCGTATCCCAGAGCAACATTTGGATAATATAGTCTTTCACAATCTTCTATTGTAATAGTACTATTAGAATCATCAACACTAACAATTTTAGAGAATACATTTACAATTTCTGTTGGGGTGTTTTGACTTATTACAATATTGTCAGAAGTATCCAGTACGTAAGATAATGGCAATCCATCAGTTTTAACTGTATTGGAAATATTTCCTACTACTTCACCATCACCCAAGATGCTATTGACTCGCAATATTGCTCCAGACCCAAAAGAAGTATTGATTACAATGCTTGGTAACGCATCATTACTATATCCAAATCCACCAAGAGAAGAAATATTACTATTGTCGGTATAATATTCAACTTTGGTAATTTTTCCATCAACATCAACATCTGTAATTCTGGCATATGCCATAGAACCAAGTCCTCCAAAGAAACTTAAAGTTTCATATGGAAGGTAGTTTCTACCCCCACTTACAATTTCAATTGGACCTAGAATACCCAAATAAGATAATTCTGAAGTATTATATTCAATATCATAAAACGAATGCGCCTTTACAGATGGGTTGTTTGTTGTAAGATTTTTTGCTCTTATTTCTTTGATTGGGTATGTTTGAATATCAAAGAATGTTAGGGAATTTATTAATGCTGTATTGGCATTTGCTAGGATATTGTTGGCAAACGATAAAATTGTATTTCCAATTACAAGATCTCTTTTTAGTCCAATAACATCTTTTGAAAGTAATGTTGCTTCAAATGGGTTGGTTTCATCAACAGAATAAATTTCACCATATGCTTCATTTGAACAATTCACCCCAGAGAAAGATATTGAACTATTCCCATTTGAATATGTTCTAAATCCATATCCACCATTAATAACTTCTAGGTTATAAATTGGTTGGGCATCAATTTCAGAATATATGGAAGTTACACTCGCAGAATTGGCAGCAATTCCAGTAATTGTTTGAACGTTAGCATTAGCAATAATTGAATTTGAAGATACTATATCAATAGAAACATTTATTGAGTGATAATTTTCTTTATAATCAACATAATTTTCAATCTTTACTATACTAGTTGATGAATTTGCCAAAGATATTGGATCAGAGACAACAGATATCTTTTCACCATCGCCAAGAATATTTTCAATGGTTAATATTGCCCCAGTACCAAATTGTGAATTTGCGGTTAGTGTTGGAAGATTTTCTTCTCTATATCCTAATCCACCAAGATTATATTCATACTCACCATTTGGATCATAAACATAATCAACGGTTAAAATTGCTCCATTAGCATCAACGCTGGAGATGTTGGCATATGCTCCAAATCCATCCCCTCCGGTAAAAATAATATTATCATTTGCTTGATAATCAGATCCTCCGGATACTACTTTAATTTTTCCTAATATTCCAAGATTAGATAGTACCGATTGACTACCAACTTCATTATCATACAATGAAAAGGCATCAACTTCAATAAAATCAGTATAATAATCGGAAGGAGTATTTAAGACTGCATTAGAGATCGGACTAGTATTAAATTCAATGAAAGAGAATACATTTGCCAATGTTTGATTATTAGCATTTGCTGTTGGATTATGTAAAAAGTTTAATGCCGTATTTCCAATAGTCTGATTTCCATGCGCCCCAATTATATCAGTTACAATTAAATCTGCTAATGAAATGTTTGCTGTATTTGGATCAATGCTTGATATATACCCAGATGAATTTGCTCCACCCCTTAAAAAAACAATTTCACTGTTTGGATCTACTCTAAATCCTTCTCCACTATCATTGACCTCAAATTTTAATTTGGGCATCTTGGACCTAATGTCCATATATGATATAATAGAAGGATTATATAAACTTCTTGATAGATTCCTTCTATGATATTCTGTATTATATAATCCGGAGTTTAATTTTTGAGGTTTTTGTGGAAGAACATTGGTTCCCAAAACCCTAGTTCCAGCTGGATGTAATAGATTATATAATACTTCTTTATAATTGCTGAAAGATTTTTCCACTTGTAGGAAATATGAATAATAATTATATACATCACTTTCAATTCTACAAGAAGAGCTTGGTTGTCCAGATTCATCGAGGAAACTACCCTTTCCAAAAATTAATCCGGATATGAAATTAGAGGTTGCTTTTGCCTTTCCATTACCATAAATTTTAACTCCGTTAGTAAATCCATTAGAGTTATATGTTGTTCTTATAGTATAATTATAAAGTTTATCATTAGTATTAACTTTATCAATTGAAATGCTGAGAGATCCATTCGCAGTCCCCTTATATTCATATAATCTAAGTGTATAATATGGGGTTCCTGGTGGAGAATCTGAATTTAAAGTAAATGAATCAACAAATGCTTTAAATGTTGAGTTGTAGTAATCTCCTTGATAAACCAAAGATCCTTTCTTTGGAACATCAACCAAATTTAATCCAGTAATGACAATGTCTTGGGTGGTCAAAGAAACTGAAGGATTTTCCCTATAATTCTCACCAGCACTTATAACATTTATGGATTTAACACCACCAATAGGATATGCGTTGGCAATGAGCGACTCTCCATCACCTAAGACAGACTCAACATATAACTCCCCACCTAATCCTGTTGTAGAATCAATATATAATTTTGGAAGAGAATCGTTTGAATATCCAAACCCACCAAGACTGGTGATATCATCCCCATTATAATATTCTGCTGCTAATATTGAACCTCTACCATCAACAGAGGAAATTCTAGCAAAAGCAAATGCGCCAAATCCTCCAACAAATTGAATTTCATCACCAACTTTATATTCCTTACCTTTACTTCTAATCTTGATTGGTCCCAATATTCCTAAATCAAAAAGATTGGATTTATAGGTATTTTCAGTATCATATAAAGATTCAACATTGAGATTAAACTTCTCATCATATCCTGATCCAGGATTTGTTATATTGAATGTTGAAAGTGGAAATGTATTATACTCTTGGAAAGTTAATACATCTAATAATTTGGTATCAATATTAGCGGATTGATTGTTAGCAAAACCAAAAGATGGACTGCTTAAAAGAACATCTTTTTTAGAATCAATAACATCCTTTGAAACAAATCTTGTAAAAAATGGAGAATCGGTTTTTAGTTCACTAATTACAATATTTCCGTTTGATCCATTGGCAGAGAGTAAATCTACCGGAGAATAATTTTTTCTAAATCCACAAGAAGGATTGGTAACAATGACTTCTTTTATTTCTCCATTATAAATTGAAGATACATTAGCGGTTGCTTCTAGATGATTTCCAGAATAATCAACCCCACCATAAAATATTGTAGGATCTCCGATCTTATAATTTTTTCCTAGATTGTTTGGATCAACTGTTACAGATTTTATAGTTCCTATAATGGTTGCTTCCAATATTGAACCATCAACAACAATTTCATGTAATTGATCATCAACTATTTTAGCAGTTTCACCTGGATAAAAATTTGTACCAAAATCAGAAAGAAAGATCTCGATGGAATTATTTGATACTTGGGATCTTTCAATTTTGGCACTAGATTTTGATTCTGTTCCAAAAATTTTATAATTATCAACGTGTAAAAATCTTGGATCAAGAGTCTTTAATTGAATACTTTTTGGTTGAATCCATTTACCATCTGATGATAAAAGAATAAAATCACTACCGTTATAGATGTCACAATCAGAATCAAATAATGCTCTGAATAAAAACTTAAATGATGCTGGAGTAGACTTTCTTTGATAAAGTTCTCTAGCAACCTTAACCAACTCTCTTTTGCTAGTTAATGATTCCTTTGGAAAGTATTGAAGAAATTCATTAAAGAAATATTCCTCAAATTCTGGTATTGTATTGTCAATATCGGAATAGTTGAGAAGATTTTTCGATCTTTCTTCAGGATTACCAGTGGTTTCTAACCACTGGTAATATGCCTCTACAAACTGTATGAAAGTTTGATAGTCAGAATCATCCCTAATGAAACCAGGGAATTGAGATATTAACGCTAGAGAATCTTTAAAATTATCTGGAATCATTTAGTTATAATATTAATTGATACTGCCGTTGGATCGTTCTGATCTAAAGTTAATAATTTGTTTCTCTCAGAATATACTATATTAGTATCTGGAATAACATTAATTTTTAGTTGTCCAGAATTATTATTTATTGAGTATGGTTTAAAGTCAATTAAATTAATAACCCCAGAATAATAATCAACAGTTCCAGCTTTTGGATTTAGAACATATTTGATTCCATTATTATAATAATAAGTTCTTAGATCTCCATATCTACCTTGAAGAATTATTTTTGCTGATCCAAGTATTCCTCCACCACCATCAGGATCAATTTGGACTATCGCTTGAGTATATCCTTCTCCTAGATTGTCAATAATAATTTCTTTAATCTTACCATTGACTATGGAAGCATGTGCTGTTGCGTTCTTACCATCTCCAACAATTTTAATAATTGGAGTTTTGGTATAGTTAGTTCCAGGATTTAATATTACAATTGAATCAATGCTCGTTGAAGATGCCGGAACTTCTTCAATATAAACATCTTTTCTTAAAATAAATCCTCCGGTTGTAGATATATTATTTATATCCAACATTTGGAAACTATCTGATATTGATACGGATTTACCAAAGAAATCTCTTTTAATTGGTATTCCAAAATCCATAACATATGAAATTGATGTGTTAGTTGTTGGAGATATTCTTTTTTGTAATTTTATCTTCTGTTCATTTGTGATGATTGATTGATCCGAAGAATTGATTGTAGTAATCAAATCCGGAATTATCAATGTTGATTCAAATGAATTTAAATTATTTGCGGAATATGCCTTAACCGCACTCATTATGGTCGTTCTTATATCATTCTCTGTGAGAGTTGTTTTTGTTGGATCTAATAAAACATTAGTCTCAATATTTAAAAATGTATAATCAACATCAACTATATCAACATCAATAGTAACTACATTAATTGGTTTTATTATGGTTTCTTTAATAAGATTCTTTTGGTTTTCGGTCACCGAATATCCACCTTTTGGTTTAACCGAAACGAAAACTTTACCATAGACTGGAGGTTGATTATCATCCCCTCTCCAAACATTAACAGCATCCAACGGAAATGCTTCGGAATTCTTTTTTATCAATGCTATATAATCATTGACGGTAACTGCTCTTCCTTGTGCCGAAAATACTTTAGGTGCAATATATCTAATTGAATCAATATCTTCTTTTGATCTGCCAAAATGTGCTGGAACTGTGGTTATAATATCAATTGTATCATATGATGCTATAGTTTCAACCGGAACAAAACTTGAAGCATAATTCGCATCAACCCCAGCTGAGGTTAGATATTTAACTTTAACCAAATTACCATCATATAATGCCTTTCCAATGATACCATTACCAAAATACATTTCATAATTTCCATCGAGGGACTCTTGAATGAAATATACTTCCGAATTTCCATCTAATAATAATTTATCATCAACCTTATTAAATACCGTAGATTCATAATTTGTTGTTGATATTTGAACAACGACTTCTAATGTTTCAAGATCAATATTAGCATCTGGAATTTTAAATCTATTTTCAAAATTTGTCGTTGCCGAATATACAAAGGTATATGAAATTGGTTCTCCACTTTTCAATTCAACATCCTGAAGGACTATATGTCCTGTTGAATTCGCATTTACCAAATAATCTTTTGTTGTTACGAAAGTATAGTTAGTATTATCAAGTTTTTCAGAAAGAAACTTTGTATATTTTGGAAGATAAAAAGCAGATCCGGTTAAACCATCAGCTCTAATGTCAACCACTGCTGTTGGGCATGATGTTGATAATGGAGTATATCCAAGAAGTTTGGAGCGAGATACTACAGAACTTCTTCTTGTGGCAGTATCAAGGAACATTTCATTACCAACCATATTCAAATAGAATGAATTATAGTGGGTATTATAAGCAAGGATATCCATTAATATTGAAAGAACACTTCCAGTATAAGAAGCATCTTTTAGAATATTTTGTCCCTGTAGATAGGTAATCAGATTGCTTTTAATCTGATCAAAATCTGTTCCCGCAATTTGTATATTTGAGTTTGATCCGCTCATTTAGTTTCCTATCTTATTCTTTCTAAAAGTAAATCTACACTGACTGGAGTAATTGAATTCTCTAAATAAAATTGAACTGTTGCCGTCAAAGAATTTTCATCAGGATTCATTTTAACATCAACCGTCAAATTTGAAACCCTTGGTTCAAATATAGTTATTACATCATATATTTCTCTTTGAACTATATTTGCTGTTATTGATGTCATTGGTTCAAATAACATCTTTGAAACATTTGATCCTATTTCGGATTGAAACAATCTTTCATAATGGTTAGTTAAGACCAAATTCTTAACCGAGCGAATTACTGCCTTTTCATTAATGCTCAAGACCAAATCTTTCTTTGAAGGATGGGTTTTAAACATTAAATCTAAATCTGAATGGAATGTTTGTGTTTTCATTATACTATTTATTAGTAGTGATAACCGATGTTGTCAATATGAATGCCCTTTGTGGTATGTTTGAGCATTTGAATTTCTTCAAGAATTTCAGTAACTGCCTTATTATGAATCATTTTTGTTTTGGCAGTAATATAAACATTTTTTTCTCCGGTGAGATATAAATCATTTGCAGCATATAATCTAACATCACCATTTGGTTTCAATTCCAAAAAACTTCCGGTTCTATGAAGCAGAGTAATTCTTTCTGCACCTGGACTATCATCATAATCAATATAATGTCCGGATTCTGTCATAACTGAACAATTATATGGATATTTTGCAGCATAAAATGGTTTTTCTGATGCTAAAATTTCCAGAAGTCCAGATGCTAAAATTTGGGTGGTATCTGTCCCCCCGGTTGCTTCTGATGCTACAACGTCTGCTGCTAATTTTTTAAAATTAGCAGCATATGCTCCTCCTAATGGGGTTTTATCTATATTTTCATTTCTTGCCAATCTGGATGTCGTTGGTTCATCCAAATCCTGTATATTTGGATATCTTGTTGGTTTTCCCAAATGAACCGGAATAGGTCTTCTTTTTACATCAGCATCATCACCAGGATCAGAAAATCCTTCAGTTTTTGGATATATTTTTCCAGGAATTGCCGGGATAACTCCAAAATAGAATGGAATTGTCCATCTTCACCATCCATAAAAAATCCAAAAACGTTTTCTCCTTCTTTTGGAACGTGGGTTGTTTGATATACATTAGCAGCAAATGCTGGGTGTGCCCAAAGTAATTCATCCGAAGGAATATTTTGTTTACTTTCGGTATGCCACCCAAAACAACGAACTTGAACTCTTCCCAGTTTTAATGGATCTTGCCTTCCTTCAACAATTCCTGTCCACCAGACAAATCCATCTAACCCTGGAAAATTCTTTTTATTTTTCATCGCACTCATAATATTTTCCCTTATAGACTTGGTGGGTGATAACTATCTTTAACAAGTTCCAAAACAGTATTAAATTCATTTTCTTGATTTAAAATGTGTCTTAGAGCAGAAATGACATAATACCCAGACAAATATTGATCTTCCAAATCTCCAGCAGTAGGATCTAATCCCTTTGAAGTTTTTGTTAATGTAACTTTAATTATCAATCCAGCAGAAATATATGGATCTCCAGGAATCATTAGTTTCAATCTATTATGTCCCAATAGTGCCATTTGAGCATACCTATATGGGACTGTGTTTTCAACATAGTTTGCCGATATCTTTGGAACTCTAGATTTAATATATTTACTATCTTTTTGATTTGTTGTTGATGGATAGATTTTGATAGTTGATTCTAAACTCCTAGCAACTTCTTTGTTTGCTGGTTGAAATGCGGGGACTGCGTTAAATTTTTTATTTTTATAAAAATCATATTGACCATTAAGATGTTTCCAATAATCATTATAATTAAAATCAGCATTTTCGTGCATTCTTCTGATATGATCCAGCGCAATCATTCTATTCGCATACATTCCTCTTTGTGAAGATTCCATCGTATCATAAGAATTCATAACTTCAAAAGAAATTATTTGTTCATATTCGCTGTATTGAGGACTTGAATATTCAATATTTTTTGTTCCATACCAATATCCGCCAGAGTCTAGTCTATTACTATTTGAATCTATTAGTGGATTCTGATATACATATTTTTCTTTATTATAAAGTCTAAATAAAATAGTATTGAAAAAATAAGCATCCCTATTTTGCCAAAATAAATATTGAGCGCCATTCTTCAAATCTCCTGGTAAGGAATTACTAATTGCTTGAGTACAGAGCCAATTGATTGCTTCAAAAGGTTTTAGTTTTGGAATTACAATATCTCTAGTTCCAAATGTTTCTTCAATTCCAACTTGAGATGGTAAAATAACATTTCCATTCTTATCTTTTACATCTTCAACTCTTAAATTCAAATACGTTTTACAGATATCTTTGATGATATCTGATATTTTCATTTGTTTGTATGATTTGCTGATTTTTGTTTGTTCTGATAACATCAAAGCATCTGAGCAAAATTGAACAATGAAATTTTCGTTTGTATCATTTCCCAATTTTCTACTTTTAATATTAAAAATTCTATATTTAATAGTTTCAAGTTTTTTTGATCCATTGGAAGTGCCTACTTCATATTTGCCAAGAGGAATTCCTCTCCCAGATGCCTCAGAACCTTCTTCTTTTGGTTTATCAATAACCAATTCTAAAGTTTCATTACCAGTCCATTTCAACTTATTTTGAAATGCTGATGAGTCACTTATCATTAAAGATCCAGAAACGAAATTTGAAAATATATCTTCAAAATAACTATATTCAACAACAGCATTTTTGAAATCCAATTTTTCCCCAGTTGATGATGTTATTATACATTGCTCAACTCTTAACCCAACAACAGATTGATTTTGTAAAGAACTGCTCATATTATATCAAATTTAATATTTCTTGTCTTGCTTGTGAAATGTAATCTTTTTTCAATATTCTTATTAATCTTTTTGATTCATTAACTTCATATTCTCTATCAAAATAAGTTACTTCTGGATACCTTCTACTGACGATATATGTTAGTTGTTCTCCATCCCCAGTAGTAATATTACTTCTACTAGGATTGCTATCTTCATATAAATTGGCATATGTATCAGCATCCACAACATAATAATTATCTTGTGTTGGTGTGAATTGGTTACTTCTGGAATATATGCTAACTCTTTTTTGATACCTATAAATAGGATCTAAATTATTGAGGGCGTATGTATATCCATCCATATAATTTATTACAGAACCAACAAATCCAGATCCGGTTCCTCCAAGATATGTATTAGATACTGAAAAAGTGGTATTAGAATCATAATTGGTTCCACCTCTAAAAACAGAAATATTTGAAACAGCATTTGAACTTACTGTTATATTAACTTTAATTTCAGTTCCTATTGTGGATAGAGAAGTTGGATTTGACACGTTCAATGGAACGTCTTGATATATTCCATTGACATACCCAGAACCCCCTGAATTTATTCTGACAGTTTTAACTCCATTTCTGTTGCTATATTTATCGGCAATATATTTTTTAAAAATACTCTCACTCATTGGAAAATCAAATGTATGATCAAAAATATTATTAGTCAATAATATTATCCAATGTAAAGATTCATCATTATAATATTTTTTGGCAATATGTTCTGGTTTGTCATGATCTTGATAATTATAATTATAATACAATCTAGCATCATTCAACCAAGTATTTCTTATCTTGATTCTTATTGATAGATCGGTGAGTAGGCGATTTTCAAAATCTACTGTTGGAAAATATGAAAAAAAACTTGACATTATTAATATCCTTTCTCAATATCAGATTTTTGAATTAGATCAGTTTCTTGGAAGGTTAAAACCATTCTAGTTTGTACTGGCATACCATCTTTATATGTTGACCAACCATATGGAGCATAATCTAAAGTATAATTTCTAAGTACGCAAGTTTTTATTTGGTGAATGTTTGTATTTCTTTGTCCCTTATGGATAAATTCTATATCAAATGTTGATGGGGCAGTAAAAAATGCCCCAGCAAGAAGATTTGCTTCCGGATGAGAATGAAATCTAAATGCTCTTATGATATTCTTAACAGAGTTTGATTCATCCTCATTTCTTGGAGTAAAATAGAATTCGTATTGAAATGTTCTTGGATCAATACCTCTAAAAAGAACTAATAACTGTGGGTTCATTGCGAATCCAGCAATAGATCCAACATTTCCAGTAATTTCAGCAGCTTTACCAAAAATAGTAGATACGGACCTCAGAGCATTCATTGCCTTTGCTTTCAAACTGCTACTACCAGAAGAAATTCCAGCTCCCTTAGAATTTCCGCCTCCCTTTGCCATTTGTTCACCAAGTTGTAATAGACTTGAATTTTCCCATTCAATACTTTGGGAGGTCTGCATAGTATCCGGAATATATAAAGAAATTGCCTGACTGATTCTATTATATGCCATTCTTTGTGCTGAAGTCCCCCAACTAGTTGTTGGACTTCCATTTTCATCCAACGCAATATATGTTGATGGTGCTCCACCATATGTGAAAGATGCTCCCTTAAAATAGTCACTTGCTCTGTGGACATTTATATAAAAATTTATATAATGTCCTTGAAATATATCATGTCCAATATCTTGTGGATATTTCAAACTGGTAAAATCATATGGGGCAGTTAGATATGGAAATGGTAAATTTCCAGTTAGTTCTGCTAATGGGGGAGTACCTGGAATAGTTGGTTGTGCCATAAAATTTTTAATAAAAAATGGAATAAATACTTATTATTTATATCATTTTTTGGAGTAGTTTTGGCAGGTCACAAATATAAACAAGGAATCTATATTCCAAAAAATCCTCAAAAATATAGAGGAGATGTCAGCAATATAATATTTAGATCTTCTTGGGAAAAAAAAGTACAAATATGGTTGGATCAAAATGAAAATGTTATTGAGTGGTCATCGGAAGAACACGTTGTTCCATATATATCTCCCGTTGATAATAAACACCATAGATATTTTTTAGATTTCTATGCTAAAGTTAAAAAAATGGATGGAACTATTGCCGAATATTTAATTGAAGTAAAACCATATGCTCAGACACAAGCGCCCGTTCCAAAATCAAGAGTAACAAAAAATTATATTAATGAAGTTTGTACTTGGGGTGTAAATTCTGCCAAATGGAAAGCAGCACAAGAATTTTGTAAGAAACGTGGTTGGGAATTTAAGATTCTAACAGAAAATGAACTTTTCGGCAAAAAACCAAAGAATAAATAGTACATGGAATTTAAAAGCACAAAAGATTATTCTCAATATCATACTGTAGAATATCCAGAAGGATCAGGAAAACAATATATCTTTGATCCTTATAATTTTGGATATGGAGCTTGGGCAGTATTGACTCCCCAAGGAAAACCTGGAAAATATTTAGAGAAATCTTTACAAACAGAATTAAATGAATTTTTCTTTAGTAGAGAAGAACTTCCAAGTTTATATGAGAGATTCACTTCGGCGAGTAAAGAAGAGAGAGAAAGGTTAAAAGATATTTCTATTGGGTGGTTACAATTAAAAATAAAAGCAACACAAGCAAACAACCTACTACCTAGAAATACAAAAGAAAGAACTAAACAATTTGTTCCTGGGGGAATGTATTTTTTTGTGTATGATGCCAAACACAAAAATACCTTACCAGTATGGGATAAGTTTCCATTGGTAATTGTTTTGGATAAAACTATTGATGGTTTCTTGGGATTAAACCTTCATTATTTAAAAGGACTTAATAGAGTAATATTTCTATCACATTTGTTAAGTGATTTATCTGTATATAATAGGGCATCCGATATTTTAAGACTTCAAATAACATATGACACATTAAAATATACTACCCAATATAAGGATTATAAAGTGTGTATAAAAAAATATTTAACGAACCATTTAAGATCAAAAGTCTTGCCGATTGAATCTCATGAATGGAATTATGCTGCAATATTGCCAATAGAAAAATTTCAATATAAAAAATAATAACCATGTCAAACATATCAACTTTTGTCTCTTCATTTAATAATACAGAACTATCAAGAGCATACAACTTTACTGTTGATATTGGAGTTCCTGGGGGACTATTAAATCTCATTAACAATTTTATAAGTTCAGATCCAACTTCTGCTGAACTAAAAGCTGCTTGGACTGGGGTTGGTTTAGGAAGTACGTTATCTTTGAGATGTGATTCCGCAGAGTTGCCTGGAAGAACATTCGCTATTGTTGAACAAAAAACTTATGGTCCTGTTAATAAATTTCCAGTACAAAACGCATATGATCAAATAACACTTTCATTCTTATGCTCTGATGATATGAGAGAAAAGGTATTTTTTGATGCTTGGTTAAGTTTTATTTCCGCAAATTACTATTCCGCAATTCCTGGTATAGGAGGAGAATCATTTGGAAGACTTGCGTTTGACTTTGAATATAAAGATAATTATGCGACAAATATAACAGTAACTCAAAAAACATTAGATGGTAGAGATGCTTACAAATCCATTCTAAAAGAAGCATTCCCAATTAGTGTAAATGCCATGCCACTATCTTGGGAAGCACAAAATACAATTAATAAACTTTCAGTGACATTTGCGTTTCGTTATTTTACTGATAATATGTTTAAAAATATAACATTACAAGCGCCTTTTATATAAAATTTTGAAATAACCATTGAGGAAAATTGAATGAATTTACCATTGATACAAACTCCAGTATATGAAGTTTTTCTTCCAATATTGAAAGAGAAGATTAAATTTAGACCATTTCTTGTTAAAGAGCAAAAAATTCTAATGATTGCTATTCAATCTGAAGAAAAAGATTTTGTCAATGAAAATATGAAACAGATTATAAAAAACTGTTGTATATCAGAAATTGAAATTGATGAATTATCTTCATTAGATCTTGAATTTTTCTTCTTACATTTGAGAGCAAGATCAATTGGAGAAGTTGTTGAAGCAAAATATAGATGTGAAAATAAGATATCAGATGGAGAAAGTTGTAAAAATTTAATGCCAGTAAATATTAATTTATTAGATATTGATGTTAATCTAAAGGATTATAATGATACTATAAAGATAAATGATCAAGTTGGAATTAAATTCAAATATCCAAATTTCAAAACTATTGAGAAGTTAAGTGGTGATAATAACATCATTGATAAAACTTTTGATGCTATTATTGATTGTATAGATTATATTTTTGATGATAATAATTTCTATTATCCAAAAGAAGCGACCCATCAGGAAATGATAGATTTTATTGAATCCCTTAGTGTTGAACAATTTAAACTTATAGAAAATTATTTTGCAAAACTTCCAAAAGTTTCTCAAGAGTTGAAAGTAACTTGCTCAAAGTGTGGACACAAGCACTCCATAATATTAGAGGGCATTCAAAATTTTTTAGACTAACCCTTGGTAATGATAATCTTGGTAATTACTATAAGATCAATTTTGTTTTAATGCAACATCACAAATATAGTTTAACAGAGATTGAGACTATGTTACCTTGGGAAAGAGACATTTATATTTCGCAGTTAGAAAAATATATTCAAGACGAAAATGATAGAATTAATAATCATTAAAATAGGATACTAAAATGGCAGATTCGGGAATTGCTAAAATAGCAGATACATTAAGAAACCAGAATTCTGGTGGGTTTCGTATGGCTCAACCAACACAACCTCCAGTACAAAATATTACTGTTGTTCAGCAAGGGTCCCAATCTGTCCAAACAGGAACTACCGATGGAGATAAACAAATTGTCAGAGCATTAACTGACATATATTCTATCCTACAAACACAATTAAGTTTTGAAAGACAAGAACATCAAGATGATAAATTAAAACAATCATTGGTGCCAAAAGAATTCCAAACAGATTCTTCGGCAATAAGAGAATATCAAATATTTGCTAGTATTGACGAAAACATTAAAAAATTATTAGATAAGAATTTTCGTGGAGAATCATCAGGACTTGGAGATATTGCTGGAACTGCCGCAGGAATTATGGGATTAGGAAAAGCACTAAAATCAATTATTCCTATTTTGGGAACGTTTGGATCAATTCTAGCTGGATATTCTGGAGTTTCTGGGGGACTTGCTGGAAGTGTTACTGCTGGAGCTCTCACGGGAGGAATTCCTGGAGCAATTGCTGGTGGATTGGGTTGGGCTGGGGGAAGAATAGCAGGAAGAGAAAAAGATTCAGATCCAAGACTTGGAAAATGGGATGATGTCGGAAAACCAGGATCAAAAATAAGAACTTCTGTTGATGAAGGAACAAAGGCACTCTTAGACAGAATAACACAAGGAGAAGGAACCTCTGATGAAAGGGCGAAAAAAAGTGGATTTGAGTCTGGATATGATGTTCCTTATGGTTTTGGTAAATATGGCAAACCAGAAAAACCACTATCTGAAATGACAGTTGGTGAAGTTAAAGAATTTCAAAAAAAACAAATTGCTGCGACTAGAGGAAAAATTCCAGGGACAAATCAAGGAACTGGGGCTGTTGGAAAATATCAAGTTGTTCAGGGAACTCTTGCGGCACAACAAAAGGAGTTGGGATTTTCTGATGAAGATAAATTTACTCCAGAATTACAAGACAAAATAGGAAGAAGTTTGCTTGAAGGTAGAGGATACTCTAAGTTTAGATCTGGGAAAATGTCAGAAAAGGATTTCCAAACAAGTTTATCCAAAGAGTGGGCATCTATTGCTGATCCAAATACTGGAAAATCTAGATTTGGACAATCAACCGGAACATCTTCCGAACAAATTTCAAAAGCAATGGCATTTTCAAAAGAACATAGAGAAGAACAACCAAAAGAAGAACAACCAAAAGAAGGAGAATCTACAACAAGGTTAGTAGAAAATCAAGATTCGGAACCTTCAACTTGGAGTAAAATTAAATCTTGGGCAACAAAACCTTTATGGGGTGAAGATTCGGAAGAACCATCAAAAATGGCAACAAAAGAATCTCAAGTTCCAGAAGGTGGAAAATATCAGGAAGAAGAATCCGAAATGGAAGAATCGGATGAACCAATTCTGACTGAACAAGGACAAAAACAAACAAAAGAATCTTCCGAATCTTCTGATGGAGGATATACCGATTATTTCCAACAAATGGTTTCATTGTTATCTACAATAGCAGAAAAAGTTGGAGGAGATAAAAAGAAAAAAGAAGATGGAGAAGAAGAGGATGAGGAAGAAGAAACTTCTGAAACTGCTCAAAGAGAAGATCAAACTCAAGAAGAATCTCAATTAACAGCAAAAAAAGAATCTTCCGCACCACAACAACAAGCATCTCCAAATTTAGTTAATTTGGGAGTAACTCCAATGACCCAACAATCAATGAATCCTATGGGAGCATTACAAGGAGTTTTGTCTACCGCTCAACAAGGTATGATGATGGGACAAATGTTTGGTGGTATGGGAAGAGGAGGTATGGGTGGAATTGGCGGGGCAATGTCTGGTATTGGAATGGCAGGATCTGCAATTGGATCTGCCGGATCAATATTAGGAGCATTAGGACAAACATCTCCAATGTTATCTGGTGCTGGTAATAATATGGGAAGTATTATGGGAACTCTTGGTAGTGCTTCTGGCATTATGTCTGGAATCCAAGGTATTCAGAATATGGGAAGAGGGGGTATGGGTGGAGGAATGGGAGTTGCTCAAGGTGCGTTGGGTATGGGACAATCGGTTCTTGGTTCTGTTCAAGGATTAGGACAAGGAATCGGAAATGCTTTTGGGGGATTGTTTGGACCAACACAAAGTAAAGTTGGTACAATTGTTGATGGAAAACCTGTCTATGGGGAAAATCAAATCAACAAATCAATGTCAACCAAACCTGGAGAAGAGGTTTCTCCAAATAAAAATAAAGTTGGACAAAGTTTGAATGTTAATGATCAAACAAAACAGATATCTGAGTTTGATCGTAAAATGAATGATCCAAATCAACCAATTGATACTAGAAGCGATCAACAAAGAATTACTGATGGTATTGATTCTGTATCAAAAGCAGAACAAGAGATAAAAGCAAATCAGAATAAAGTTGGACAAAGTTTA
>Ga0114964_10000276_pt1 | contig 39796 bp, 46 predicted proteins | sample C_131016_MF_Meta_FD_92638 | JGI IMG/M metagenome (GOLD analysis project Ga0114964, IMG submission 92638) | Freshwater microbial communities from Lake Croche, Canada to study carbon cycling - C_131016_MF_MetaG | ecosystem: Environmental > Aquatic > Freshwater > Lake | place: Lake Croche, Canada... | reverse complement strand
CTGATTGTCATCCATGACAACCGACGGACGAACCGTAAGAGGGGGGACAGCCAGCACAGTGCAGATCATCCACTCCGGACGAGAGAACTTGTGATTGAACCCGACACGATCACATGTTCCATTTGTCATACGCTGAAATGCACGGAGAATCATCTCAACTTGGAGAGTCACAGCCGGAGGAGGGTTCTCCAGGTCACCAAACGGGAACCCCTCCAACGTAGCCGCCTTTCCGACAGCGCGGGAGATCTTGCGGAAGAAGGTGGTCTTACACGTGGAACATTCGGTTGGCTTGTCGGGTCCCTGATTACGAAGCTTAGCCACCAGATCGCGGACTTCCTTGAAGCGAGCAAGTCCCGTTGACTTAATGCCATCCATCTGATCCTCACCGAGGATGATGTGAGAGCAGTTCAGGCACACGATATTGGACAGCTTCTCAACCCAGTCGAAGAACTGGTAGAGATACACCGGTCGAGCCAAGGTGATGTGACCGAAATGCCCTGGGCAGAATTGGTTGGTGTGCTTGCAGGTGGGACAGACCTTGCCATTCTCAATGACACCGAAGCGCGAGTCGAAGACGCCATTCGGCACGGGTTGTCCAGATTGATAGGTCTTGTCGGTGGTAACCTCCACGACACTCCGCTTGAGGATGTCGTCGGGGTTTGCAATGCCGAACTGAACTCCAGTGATTGTGTCGCCCATTTTACCTCTTATACTGTTCTGTGTAAAGTATTCGTTTTCACCGTTTCACCGACCGATCAAGTTCGTCGTAGCCGTCCAAAAGGGATCGTCATTGACAATGTAATTTACGATGTTTTCGTCATAGATTGCCAGCGTGCTGAAGAAGGCTTCATATTCGACACCCAATCGCTGCTTGAATTTGACGACCTCGCGAATCCTAGATCTGCGCACATACCGAAGAATGACTCGACATACCGTTTCCACATCAAATGGTTCGTCGACTGCATCCTTCAAATCACGCACAGTCTCTACCCATGCATCGGCTACGTCCATTAATTGTATACGTTGATCTTTATTGAACCAGCATCAATCGCGTAGTTTGTGTTTGCGGTGAGAGGTATGTCAACTGGCACCATATATGCATTCAGAATCCAGTTGTTTCCAGACGTTGTGAAATATAGCGAGTTATACCTGACAAGAGAGCTAGATCCACTGGACGAAACACGCCCGTAGAACTCGTTGACTGCGACTCTCTGAGAGATTGGGATTCCAGTGTTCAAGGTGGTGTTGAATTGGGTGCCTACTGCTACACCTCCACTACCTGTTGTAAATGTTGCACTGGTTGGCGTGGACTGATATATACTGAGTGACGTTCCCATAGGACCTGTAGAACCCGTTGATCCAAGCGGCTGCCACCCAGTAATTCCAGTGGGTCCCGTTCGACCCGTCGATCCAAAATATCCACCAAAGCCAGTCGGTCCGGTTGGACCGCTGAGACCTGTGGCGCCACTTGGTCCGTAACTTCCAGTGGACGGTATGGGTCCCCCAGTGGGTCCAGTGTATCCAGTGGGACCTGTCACACCAACGGGACCTGGGATAAGAGGCAGAACGATTTGAACACCAACCGCACCGACCTGTGTTACATCAACGTTCCGTGTCCATGTATATCCATCTGGACTCGTATACACCTGGTTTCCACTTGCAATCCATACACTACCGTTCCAGGCAATGGATTTACATTCGGTAAATCCACTAGGTGACGATGGGACAAAGGCGAAAAGTCCAGTGGGTAGAGTGATCAACGGCACTCCACCAGCACATCCGATAACCCACATTTTACCGTTCCATGCAATACAACGGGGGCCTGTGACATATGGGATCGAGACCCGATACCAAGTCGTGCTCGTAGAGGGTTGGTTCCAATACAGGCATGTGCCACTTGAATCAGTGCCAACGGCTACCCATATGTTTCCGTTCCAGGCAACTCCGTATCCATTGAAGCTGGTCGAGCCACTCCCCGGCACTCCACTGTCTGTCCAGTTCACACCACCATTTATGCTGAAGATAACGGGATAAGCTAACCCCCCAACAGCGACAATTGTCGTATTCCCATCCCATGCGACTGCATTTGTACTTATGTTACGCAGATCAAATGTATTATTCGACCAAGTTATACCGTCAGATGACTTTATATAATAAGTCCCACCTATTAGCCACGCTATCCAACCGGTACCATACCAAGCAACACATGTGACATTCGTCGTATTCACTTGGGTCCATGAAATACCATCTGTTGATCTATACAGACCACCCATGCCACCACCCACCCACACAGACCCGTTCCAAGCAATGGACGCAAACGTCCTGGCAAAATCAATTGAAATATTCCCGTTAGCAGGGGGTGTTGTTGCGTCGGATGCGTATTGTATTCCATCATGTCCGAATACAGTCAATGGTGCAGTCAATACAACCGACGTTCCCGTTGGTCCCGTGGGTCCCGTTGAACCCGTCCCGCCAGGCTTTCCAGTGTTTCCATATGGACCAAAGAATCCTGTAAAACCCTGAAAACCAGTTGGTCCTATTGATCCTGCCAGCCCAGTGCGACCATAGGGTCCAGTGAATCCAGTGAATGCGTTGTATCCTGTGAAACCGGAGAATCCAGTGGGTCCGGCGCGTCCGGCTCCAGTCATTCCAATCGGTCCTGTATTTCCAGTTGATCCTGTCGGGATTTTAGTCATAGTTGGATCGGAGCATCCAAAGAAACCAGTGGGACCCAATGAGCCCGTATACCCAGTGGGTCCCGTAACGAGCGATGGCTCTCCGTTTAACCCGGGAATACCACGTATACCTTTTGGACCCGTTACACCTGTCACTTGGGTTGTAGGAGGTCCGGTAGCCCCTGTAAATCCACCGCCAGTTGGACCGGTTGTTCCAGTGTATAATCCCGTTGACCCAGTGATTCCGGTGAATCCAGATCCAGTAGGACCAGTAGGACCAGTAGAACCAGTGCCACCCGGCTGACGATACGATGCACCTGTTGGACCTGTAACTCCAGTTGGGCTCGTTGGCCCAGTTGGTCCGGTAACTCCGGTCGGACCACCAGGTGATGGTCCCCGAGAACCCGTGGGACCCGTGGGACCTGTTGGCGCAGTGGGTCCAGTGATTCCGGTGGGACCCGTATACACAGTCCCTGTTGGCCCAGTGGGTCCAGTCGAAGCAGTCGACGAATATCCCCTGAATCCAGTAGATCCTGTTGCACCCGTCAATGCCTGTTTGCCTTGAGTTCCAACCACTCCGGTCGGTCCAGTGGGTCCAGTGATCCCTTGAACTACACCAACGCTTCCTTGGGGTCCTGGCACCAATTGTATACTTGGCAACACGGGTGGGTGCGCAAACATTGTTGTTACTTACTGATAGTAATAATAGACTGTAACTGTCACAGGACCACTCAGAGTTGAGGGTGTATATAGAGTAACCTGTGGAGCCCAGTATCCTCCACTTACAACCCATTGAATCCCGATGAGACTTGCGGTTTGTGCATTCGTAAGAGCCCACCCCTGTGTAACCATTGTAGTGCTGGTTGCTGCAGATGTTGCACTACCGGTAAATACACCACTCGTTCCCACAGAAGGTGTACCACTCACAGCAATACTCGCAGCCGTGCTGGATGGTAAGATCGGCTTACTAGGACCTGTTGATCCAGTGAATCCTGTCCATCCCGTTTGCCCGGAAGGTCCCTGAGGTCCCTGAGGTCCCTGCCATCCAGTTGGTCCAGTTGGTCCAGTTGGTCCTCCGGTTCCATACTGACCTAACCACCCCTGAATACCCGTTGGACCAGTGAATCCAGTAGGTCCAGTCGGACCAGTGATCCCGGTTGGTCCAGGAACACCAGCCTGTCCAGTTGCTCCGGTTGGTCCAGTCGGTCCAAGAGTTCCCGTCCACCCAGTGAATCCAGTAGGACCTGTCCATCCCGAAGGACCTGTGGTTCCGGTAACACCTGTAAATCCTGTCGGTCCAGTGAAACCGGTTGTTCCCGTCCATCCCGAAGGACCTGTTGTTCCTGTAAATCCTGTTGGTCCTGTTGCTCCGGTTACCCCCGTCCATCCCGTATCGCCAAGAATACCTGTCGGCCCAGTGATTCCCGTGAATCCTGTCGGTCCAGTCGACGACCTACCGGTTGGTCCGGTTGTTCCGGTCTGACCCGTTGGTCCCTGATATCCGCGGTCTCCCATTTGACCCACAGCTCCTCGAGGACCCTGTTGACCCATTGGTCCAGTGGGACCAGTAGAACCTGTGGTAGAAAACCCAGTTGGTCCGGTTGGTCCGGTTGCCCCAGTTGTCCCAGTAGGACCCGTTGGACCTGCGGAACCAGTAGGACCCGTTGGACCCGTTGTAGTGCCAGGTGGTCCAGGATTACCTGTGATGCCTGTGGTTCCGGTAGGACCGGTCACGCCGGTAGGTCCAGTCGTTCCGGTGGGACCAGTCGAAGTAACAGCTCCATATGGACCAGTGAACCCAGTAAATCCCGTCGGACCTGTCTGACCGGTTACTCCCGTTGGTCCTGTTCTCCCTGTAAAGCCTACTCCCGTTGGACCCGTGTATCCAGTGAACCCAGTGGGACCCGTCGATCCAATAGTTCCCGTCGGTCCAGTCGGTCCAGTTGTTCCGCTCGGACCCGTAGGACCAGAACAACCGGGGTTTTGAGTAAATCCTGCAGCACCCGTTGGTCCAGTGAATCCTGTTGGTCCAGTGAAACCGGTGGGACCAGGAGGTCCAATAGGACCCGCTGGACCCACTATAACCTGGGGTGCGCAGTTTACAACTCCTATACCTGGAACATATGAAGAGAGCATATTACTCTTTCATCAGGAATCGTTTGCTCATCCGAAACTCGTATACTGTCCAAGAATGGTCCAGGCTGATCCGCTATAATACATGCTAAATGACTCGACTTCCACTCGACTAGCAGTCGGGGTTGGCGCCGTTGCAGCAGCCCATTTGATGGTCTGAGCCACTCCTCCTATTTGAAGAGCGTTAGCATAGTATGGAGACGCGCCCTGATTGATAATGAATACAACTGTATAGTTCTTATTTGTGGATGGGGTCAGGTTCGTAAGGTTAGCTGTCCAGTTCTGGTTGGTGCTCGATATATAGAAAATGTCAGCGGTAGACCAATCATACGTAGCCGACGATGCTGCCACCGTTGACGAGACGACTGTTTCCTGGATCTGCTGAACAGACAGAAGCGATGTCAATGTGCCATTCAAAAACCCAATCGGACCCGTTGTTCCTGTGGGACCTGTTCCGACGGGACCAGTGAAACCTGTTGACCCAGTGATTCCTGTGGGACCTGTTGACCCAGTGGGACCGGTGGGACCGGTGGGACCCGTTGACCCAGTGATTCCTGTGGGACCCGTTCCTAATGGACCCGTTGGACCGGTGAAACCCGTTGACCCAGTGATTCCGGTAGGACCCGTTGACCCAGTTGGACCGGTGAAACCCGTTGGACCAGTGATTCCGGTAGGACCCGTTGACCCAGTTGGACCGGTGAAACCCGTTGGACCGGTGAAACCCGTAGGACCCGTTGACCCAGTTGGACCAGTGGGACCCGTTCCTAACGGACCCGTCGGACCGGTGAAACCCGTTGGACCGGTGAAACCTGTGAAGCCTGTGAATCCTGTGAAGCCTGTGAATCCTGTGAAGCCTGTGAATCCAGTGGGTCCGGTGAATCCTGTCGGTCCAGTGAAGCCGGTGAAACCTGTTGGTCCAGTGAATCCAGTGAAGCCTGTGAATCCAGTGGGTCCAGTTGATGCAGTGGGTCCGGTGAATCCTGTCGGTCCAGTGCGACCTGTAGGTCCAGTGAACCCAGTGAACCCAGTGAATCCAGTGAACCCAGTGAAGCCAGTGAAGCCAGTTGCACCTGTTGATACAGCGAATCCTGGGTCACCCCTGTCACCCTGAGGTCCAATACATCCAGTGGGACCGGTCGGTCCGATGTCTCCAACGTTTCCGGTATCACCTTGGTCTCCTTTTGGTCCCTGTGGTCCCTGAATTAACGACATTGTATTATCGCATTTAAAAATTGATAGACTTGTTTACGCTCAGCTTCTTAGATGTCGTCAACATTGACCTCGGCGTCCTCGGCAAACTCGATACCACCCTCGTCAACCACCTCCTCACTTGAGGACTTGAGAAACAAGCGGGGGTCTGCGTCGGGCACAACGGACTTATAGCGCGCGATCTGAGCCGGTGTGAAAACGGACAGAATCCTGTAAGGAGCCATACCGCCCAGCCCCGTCTCCTCAAAGAGAACCACGCTGCCAACGTCCACCCAAACGTCCTTCTTACCGCGACCCCGCATGCCGCCGCGAATTGGAGCTTGGATCAGCTTGTCCACGATGCGCTCCTTCTGTTGAACTGTTTCCTTCACTGTGTAGAAGATCTCCATGCGCCCATCACCGAGACGTCGCATCACGCGACCGATGAAGGCGCCATCTAGCTTCACGCCCTCAGGGTTATCCATGAGGTCGTCGAGCATCTTGTCGCCGATCTTGTTGTTCTGCTTGGTCTTGTTGGACTCGGAGTTGCGCTGAGAGCGATGGCCGGAGCCACCAGTCATATTACGAGGCATCTTGTTCACTACTTCGAAGGTTTCCTGCGACGGGTGGAATCCGTTTTGAGACGGCGAGTCGAGCGAGTCTTCTTATATCCACCGATCTTCGCGATCTTCGCTCGCCACTTACGGTCCTCTTCGGCAGTAATTTCTTCTGCAGTAAAATGTCGGCGATGAACGTTACCGTTCTTGTCGCTGGCAGTAATGACAACCGTATCCGGTCCGTGAATATTACGCACCTTAGGCATCGTGCTTTACATTGGACGCGCGAAAAACGAATTCCGTGGGGTCAAGGAAGAACAGAGAGCCCCCGTCCAAAATGCAGTCCACCATCAACAACGCCATCAAGAATGCATTCGCCCAGCTCAGCCTCTCGGATACTTTCCGGGATAAGCTCATCGCCCACCTGTGGCGTCTCCCTGCCGTCTCTCCGAATGTCGAGAAGCTGAACCGCCAACAGGTTCAGAAGCTCGAGGAGCTCGCTCGCCAATCTGGCGATGTGACCGAGGAAAAGATCGTCCACAAGAAGTTCCTCGCCTACGTCAACGGCATGACTGTGGAGACGTTCAAGTCCAAGTCGCTTGTCGAGCACATGCGCGATCATGTGGTTCCACCGGAAGATGACGACGAGGACGTCGTCGGCGTCAACTTCCACCTGCGCGACTATGATGTGACCATCAAGACTCATCGTGTCTACGAGATGCGCGGCGGCGTCCACGTGTTCGTGGGATACCTCGGAATGAACGAGTTCAAGGAGATGGTCATGCCCGAGTATGACTAGACACGTTAGGCTTCACTTACTTATTTAATATTTTTCACTGTAGTCGTATCACAGCAGGGGGTAGGTGCGGTGGTGATCGCGGGCGGGGGATCTAAGAGAAACGTGCCAACTGAATACGGTGTAGTGTGATAATTCACCGAGCTCGTAGCCGAATCTGCAACCACCTTTTCACGGGTGAAGGCAGTATAATCGGAAATAGTCGGATGAAACGTCTTAGGAAACATCCGCGAGACCATCATCGTTATGGTAAGTTTCGTTGTGCCTACTGAAGAATTGGCAAATACATCGATAGAGAATGTTCCCAGCTTAACGCTAAACCCCGTGATCGTCGCAGTATAGTAGTTTGAAACACCAGTGGGTATATTATTTGTCCATGTCATTCCAGGTGGAAGTGCGCCGGTGTCAATGTAATACAAGGCGCCAACTCCAGCATCAAATGTGATTGTAATCGGAACATATTGATACAGCGAATAGTTCGTGATTGTCGGTGTCAAAAATGACGGTCCAACAGATGTCACACCTATGTTTATTGAATAAGTTGAAGTTCCATTGGTTGTAATCGTAGCTGCCGGAACCGCATACAATCCTGTCGGAGTCGATGGAAATGTCGCCGTGTTCGAAAACCAGGTCGTAGAGTCAGACATCGTCGTAGTGAGGATATCGTGCTGCCAGATGGTCGTGTTATTGACAAACACTGTCCAGTATGTCCCATCAAAACTCACTGGTCCCATAATCGTTCCGGTGGCAAATGACAATGCAGGATTCCAATTGATTCCGTCTGATGACCAGAGTATTGCCGGTCCCGATACGTTTGATCCGTTTGCCACCCACGCGTTGTTCGCATACGCAATGTTAGACCCCGATACACCAAATCCATTTACCGCATTTGACCATGTTAGACCATTTGTTGAGTATTGAATACCACCAGTTCCGAGCGCAATACTTGGTGAAGAATTAGTTGAAATCGCGCATACATTTGTAAGTGCACAGTCGGTCGAGGCGCCGGTTCCGCCTCCAACGCTGCTGTTAGGCGTGTATGCATACACACCGCCCGATCCACCGATGAGTAATGTTGTCGACGCGGACCTCATTACAAACGTAGTGAATGAAGTCCCCCCTGGATACGTAATATTGGTGTAGGAGATTCCCTTGGTAACATTGAAAATACGGATAAATCCGGATGAGCGACCCGAGATATCGGCTGCATACAAATTACTTCCAACGTATGCCAATTGAGCAAATGAAGCGCTACTGTCTGGGACCATCGCAGTTCCATAGATCGTCCCAGATCCATCAACGAACACCGAATTGATCATGTCAAACCGCATGAACGACGACGTCATCGTCATCACAGGTGTATAGACATACGAATTAGTTGACATACATAGAATGTATCCGGATCCAGTCGTCTCGGTTATGTATCGGGTCACTGTCGGAATATTGGATGTCAAGAGTTCAAGCTGAGTGGTAGACGTTGTGGTTGTTGTTCCCGCAACTGCAGTGGAACATGCAAGTGCGAATCGAGTCGACGACGGGAGTGCAATAATAGGACTAATCGTTCCAGAGAGAACAAACGGTGGTGTCGATGTAATGGTAAGTCCAGCAAGGTAACTTTTAGTTGAAACAGATGTTATCGCAGGAGCAATTGTCAATGGGATGTTTACACTTGATCCGACAATCGATACATTACTCGCTGAATTGGTTATAAAAATTGGAGCAGGTAGCACGGTATAAGGGAATTGTCCAGCCGATGGTGTTGCGGTCGTATACCCATTGGTCATGTTCATACTGATATATCCAGTTCCAGTTGTCAACGGAGTTCCTTGAAGACTTCCCGAGCTCGTGATATACAACCCCTTCGGAAGGGATGAATAGGATAACGGCGTGAACAAACTATATGTGGTTCCACTGTTCGTTGTCGTAAAAAACTGCGCCGGCGAAATAGGCGTGTTCTGTGTGAATACAAACGGAGTAACAGATGTAGTGTAGAATGTTATTGTATCAGCTGAGACTGTATACGCAACACTAGATGAAGCAGTGGTGCCTTCAACCGAAGTTACTTTGAACGTCATAGTCCCCGTATTGCCAACAGGAGTTACCGTAGACAGGGTGGGGGTTCCGCTCACCGTGAAGGTGGTTCCATTGCTGCTTAGAATAAACCCGTTCGAAATATTGAGGGTTGCGCTTTTCACCCAAGAGGATCCACTGTATGCGGCACACGTTGCACTGAACGTCACGGGTGTAATCGGTTTTCCAACAATATATGACTGTTGATATGTTACGCTCGGGGTTATCTGTATCGTAACAGGGTTGACGACCAGTGTATATACGTTCGATCCGGAGATTCCCAACTGATCCGTCGCTGTCAGCGTTGTGCCGGTGGTTCCTAGGCTGGTCGGTGTTCCTGATAGGAGTCCATTTGAAGTAATCGTTAACCCGGGTGGTAGATTTGTCGCTGCATATGTCATGATCGATGATGAGGATGTAAAGGCGGTGTTTGCATAACATTGAACAGGTGTCATTGCGACATTCAGGTAGAGTCCCACGTTTGATGATGAAAGCGCCGGGGCTGTCCAAATGACAGTTGGGGTGTATGCGAAGTTCAGAGTGGAAGATGCAATGAGCGTCGATGCGCCGATTCCCGTTGTTGTCACTTTAACTGAAACGTTCGAGGTGTTCGATACAATGGCAGAGGATAGAATCGGTGTCCCCGCGATATATACAGGTGTTCCTACAGCTACCACGTATTGACCCGACACCTGTGTGCTGAGAGTAGGTGAGTAGTAATTCAAACCAACTGGAAGGGTTTGAAGGTTATATGTAACGGTGCTAATGGTGCTCGGATACGTATCGTTTGACAGCGTTATCGGGGTAATAGCTGTCGGCGGGGAAATCGTCAGTGGGATGGAATTCGGAGCTGTGGATGCCATGGTGAATTGTTCATCGAGAATCTGAATCGACAGCGTGGTGAACACGTTTTGAGTTGCATTGGATCCACTGACCACATAATTGCTGGTGGGTGTAACGGTAGTAGGGGAACCGGACAAGGTCCAGGTTGTTCCAGCACCAGTAAACAAAAGCCCAAGAGGCAGAGTCGGAGTCACGAATGCACTTGTAAGCGAAGGTGTGCTTAGGAATTGCTGTGTGAATGGAGTTCGCGGGTTTCTATACAGCACAAGCGAGGTGGCGGATGTCACGAATCGACCCGCTTTCAAAAAGAGAGTATATGTAGCCGTAGCAGCAGTTGATGTCACGGTTAATGTATCACCCAGCGAAGATCCAATCGACTGTGTTCCGTTACTTGCTACAAATCTCATATTTGACGAGGTAGACGTGCAAAAGGCAACAAGTGAACCCGAGACTGAAAAGTTTGAACCACCCGAAAAAACAAATGAGAATGGTTCATACTTGTAAAAGGAGGCTCCGTTCGAGAACGTATCTGTCCGTCTTCCCGGGGTTCCTGCTGTATTTGATCCAATAAGAAAGGACATACCCCCTATTACTTGTTAAGCACTAACTTCTTACGTTTAGCTTTTACCTTAGGAGGAGCGGGCGGTTCTGCAGGAACAACCTCAGGTTTCGGCGCCGGCGCTGTGTTCATTTCCGTAAATTTCTGCTGGGCTACCTCCATCTCCAGATCCCGATACACCATATCGAGCTTCAATCTCAAAAGGTTGGAGTTGGCTTGCATACTCTTCATCGCGAACGTTTCGTGTAGCTGAATACCATACTGTCGGAGTAAAGGGTATGCGCTTCTCAACCGGTGCGTCCTTATTCATCTGATATTGGACAGAGAGGAACCAGCCAAATCCACCGAGGACGACGACGAGGATGATAAGACTGAACGCGAAGGAGGTTGACTGAACAAGTTCTGAACGGCGGGCAAGGAGAGATGATTCGATGGCAGCAAGCCCTTGCATTGTTCACCCGGAGGAATCCAAACAGCGTGAAGAAACGACAGCGTAGTTCGAATCCAAGGATCCGCGACACATGCACAGACACGGACTCGTGTCGGGTGAACGAATACAGATCGTATCACATTGTGCATGTCTCGGCGTGACATTTCGTGTAAGCAGACTGTAAGTTGTGCATCGGTGTAACGAAGAAGTGATCCGTCCATTAGGCTGATGAATGGAGACTCTGTGTATACGGGTTACTCTTGTGAGCATCCAACAGCCCAGGCTCCGCAATCCGCTCGTAGTAGATGCCCTGTCCCACCGGCTCATCGTATTTGACAGAACCACGGAGGGCAGCAACAGGCGTCTGACCACCGCGTCCAATCAGAGGCACCTCGAAGCTGCGGTAGTTCGTGTGAGTCGACTCGTCGCGGTGGGTCTGGGCAGTGTATCCCTCGGGACCAGCGTGGACCGCCATACCTGCAACCGGTCCGCCCGGGGCAGCGCGACCCTCAGTTGTCAATTTCATGAATTGCTGATACGGCTCAGTGAATGCGCGGATGTATCCTGCATTGCCCCACGTGCTCTTTCCAAGGGGACCATTGAACACTGCAGACGTCTCCGGTCGGTTCTGATCCTTCATGACAAACTCGGGGTAGATCGCCGACGCCTTCTCACGACCAACGGTTGTGTTCAAGTGTGGCAGAGAACCATCAGCCGCCTGGAGAACCTGAAAGCGATCGGGCTTATTCTTCTTAACAGGCGCTTGGAGACCGGGCTGAAGACCATACCTCTGCTTACCAGGAGTCGGGTTGGAGGTGTAGGTGAGCTTCGGCTTGGTCTCAATGCGGCGCTCATCTGTCGTCTTCGGCAGCTGAAATTCACGAGACTCCAGACCCTGATTCAGACCACCAGAGGGCAGATTTGTGTAGCCGTCATTGACACCGCGACCCACAATAACACGCTCAATTGGCGCAACGTTCTTCATCGACATGCTCGTCACCTGTCGAGACTGCTCGAAGTCCGTCTCAACCTGAGCTTTCCAGGGGTTACCACGACCAGCCTCAGGTGCAAAGAAAGCACCCGCTTCCTCCTTCCGAAAGAATGTGTTCTGCCCAAGACCGGTGTATTTGTCGAGCAAACTCTCGTGACCATCTGAGTAGGTGCTTTGTGTGCGATTTGCACCGAAGAATGGAACCATGTTACTATGTCCAGTCGCTGCCTGAACAATTGCTACTTCCATGTCATCCAGTGGCGTATACATTTCCTTTACGGTCTCTGGTTCCGCTTCACTGCCATCCTTCCGACGTTTTGGAACAGCCATGGCATATCCAAGGGCTACAAGCCCCATGAGAAGAACAACGTCCATCTTTACGTATCTCAAGGGACTTTATTTCGAGTTCTTATACTTCTCCTGACGTGCGGACTTATCTGCTTCGAACGGCTTCACAGCATGAGACTGTGGGCGATAGAGAAGCCAATCGAACCGGTTAAGCTCGCGACCCGACATAGCCGGTATAGTTACGGACTGCTGAGTATCCTGTTTCTTAAAAACGGTTAGTTTTGGCTGCGTTGTGTCCATTGTTTTCTTCATAAGAAACAATTGAATGTCGTCAGATGATACGACATGGTCAGGTCTAGCGGATCTTCTGTTTCCAGCCGAGATATGGGTGCCAATTGCTGAAATTCTACTACCAGGCGCAAATCTGGGAATTCTGCTGGCGATCGGTCTAGCGATAGTCTATGTAGCGGTTTTATACATTGACAAAACGAAGGAAGTGCCCGGAGCGTGGAATCCATGGGTTATCTTTTGGATTGTCGTTGTAATTATCGTGGTCATTTTGATTGTTGGATGGCTATTCAGTCCGATATCGCTTTTTGGATATGAAATTCTATCTGCTGCACCGGATACCTGCACGGGTGATCACCCGTCTCTTGAAGTAGGTATGTGTTACAAAAATTGCAGGGATGGATATCACGGGAGAGTGACGATGTGTGTTGCCGATAGCGTTGATCGCGGAATAGGAGTGATACCTGGATTGGCTCATAAGGATGCTGCTCCCAATTCTTGGTGCCCAAGTGGATGGCATGACGATGGCGCGCTATGTCGGGCTCCAATGGAAACAGACTGGTGTGGAAAGCGGGATGGTCTCGGAACCTGTTGGCCTGTCACGCGTGGCGGACAAGTTGAGGCAAAACAGGCAACCTGCCCCCCTGCTTCTGACTTCGGAGGAGACTATTTGACTGAATACTGGAAGTGGCGAGAGTCGAACTCAAAGGGCGATCCAAAACCAGGTGAAACGCTCGTCGAAGCAAATACTGCACATGATAAAACATGTGCAGATATTGAGATGGTGAATGACAAGCATTGGGACTTTAAGGACGGACTCTGCTATAAGGGGTGCCCTCCCGACTTTCCGTATCCGATACCGGGAATGCCCTATCTATGCTATAAGGGCGGAGATGTCACGTATGATCGTGGGAGCGGGCGCGCGCCGCATATGTTCAGGGCTTTCAGAAAATATCCAGTCGATGTGCCTCCCCATTTACCGGTGGATAATACACCGACGTGATGATCAGTCATACTTCTTCCAATTACCACCACGCCTAATCCAGAATTCTGCCCAGTTATCACCCGCCTCGCGGAATATGAAGTCCTGCCTGCCGTCCCTGCTGAATGTGAGGTCCTTACCATTGTTTAATGTTCCATCCAGTGTCCATCCAGCAAGCGTTGTCTTTCCACCTGCATTTGCTGCGGGTCCAGGGGCTCCAGGGGCTCCAGGGGCTCCAGGGGTTCCAGGGGGTCCTGGAACGGTACTCGCAGCTCCAACGGGTCCAGGGGCTCCACGGGCTCCAGGCGCTCCAGGGGGTCCTGGAACGGTACTCGCAGCTCCAACGGGTCCAGTGGGTCCAGCGGGTCCTTCGGGACCAGGAACCGTGCTCGCAGCTCCAACGGGTCCAGCGGGTCCAGCGGGTCCAGTATCACCCTGCGATCCTTTTAATCCATATGGAGATCCGACAGCAGCAGCCGAATCTGCAAACCCAGGTTCTACTTCTGCATATGGATCCGGTAAGTGCTCTCGAACAGCAAAATGCTCCTTCGACACAGGTGGAGCCGACGAGGCTGACCAGGTTGTGCGCGAATAGGGATCAAGATTGAAGGATTTGAGAGCAGCCTTAAATTTCGACACTGCGCTGTTGAAAGCAGAATGATCTGTTCCGGGCAGAGGTGTGGGGAGTGTCACATTCCCTTGGGGTTTGATACCGTAGCAGTTGACTCCGAACTTGGAAGACGGATCAAAGTATCCACCATTGACACCTGGGCGCCCGCATGCGGTGCGCTTACCTTGATCGACCTCTCCTTGAAGGGCGTCCCACGTGCCCTTCTGCGTTGGATACAGTGCCATTCCGCCCGCCGACCATCCGTATCCACACCACTCTGCTCCGTGATTGTATGCATTGATGATCTGCTCGAGTGTTGCAAGTTGAGCGCCATACGCAGCACACACAGCAGGGGCATCGTCGTATGTGAACTGATTGTCCGAAAGATGAAAGACTTCACTGCCTACCACATTGACGTTTGTCAGGCTGGACGTGGCTGATCCAATAGGCTGGGTTGGAGCAGGAGACGTAACGGACACAGGGGCCAGAATTCCAGCAGAAATGAAACCATATGTGGCAAGGAGAAAGATGACCATTCCGACCATGATCCAAAGCACCCCGACCGCAAGAACCGAGCCCGTTGACAGCACAACGAAAAATGTTAAGATCAGAACCACTGCGAGAACAGTGGGGAGGAGAACGCTCGACGATGTGCCTGCGTCCGAAGTGGTTGTTGTAGACGTTGTCGGGACAGTAGATTGATTCCAGATGTCATTCACTGAAGGCCACTTCCATGAGCCACTGGGTCCCGTGGGTCCCGAAGGTCCACTGGGTCCCGAAGGTCCGCTGGGTCCACTGGGTCCCGAAGGTCCACTGGGTCCCGAAGGTCCACTGGGTCCCGAAGGTCCACTGGGTCCCGAAGGTCCACTTGTCCCGCCGTTAGCATAATGATATCCTGAACCGTGTTGGTATTGCCATGCGGGATCTCCCGCTAGAAGATCAGTTTGATCTGGCATCCTTGCTTATTCATTGATACGATAATAGAATAGCAGACGCATGTTGTCCGATAGCGGGAAGTGCTGGGGTCCACGACTGCGGACAGATGAATCATCATACTCCTTCCAGTCCATACCGGGTGGCATGTCACGTCCATATGTCCACCAGTGACCGCCATTGAAGCAGACGACCGCAAACAACGCATACTTCAACCCATTCAGAACCAGAACGGTCGAGTATGAAACAGATGTATTTAGTGACGTTGCGTGGAACACGAACACCTGTGGGAAGGATGACATCAACAGCTGTTTCGTGCAACCCTTCTTCTTGCATTCGTCGCAGGTCCAGTCCGGGATCGTCGTAGGTGTCACTGCCTCCATAACGCAGTCTGTTAACGACTGCTTGCGCTTGATGGGCTGAACCGAGAACTCAATCATAGACTCAGTGCGAATATCCTTGTATGCGCATGAGTTACACTTGATCATGTGACCGATCTTGAAGCGGCACAGCTTGTCTAGGAACGGCATCTTGTCACACAGATACTCAAGGAGTTCATGGGAATCACCGATCCCTTCTCCGGCGGGCATTACTGCAGTGCGAACGCAGTCGTAGAGTGACTTCAATCCCTCGTCGCCCTTGCTGCACCAGATCTCTTGAAGTGCCTTGTCGACAGGGGATGTATCCAGAGCCGCTTCTACAGTGTAGCGTGTCTGGACATCAGGAATACGGAAGACGGCTTGAATCGTTGCGTTGACCCAGCAGGATCCCCGCTGGTTACGAAGTCCGAAGGAGGTCGACATCTTATCTTTGGAAGGCAGAGAAATCTGTTAAGAACGGAACGGGATTCGTTTTCTGTGATCCGTTCGATAACGAGTAGCTTGTGGCTTGAGTATTCGTATCAGGCATCGATTCTAAGTTTCCCGGAAACCTCGATGTGCACGAATATGAGTTCATTGGATCACAACCCGCGTTCTTGTAACTGGGGAGCATTGACGTATCCATGCTATTCTTCTGTGAATATCCCCACCCGAGACCAGAGCTCGACGATCCAGCTGCAGGTCCATACAGCGCGGGCGCAGGTAACGATGAAAGACTCGAAGAGGAGGAACCCGTAGAGGCTCCAAGTCCACCCCACGAAGGTCCGTTGACAGTCACCTTAGTTCCAGATGGAGGCGGAGTGGGGTTACCGCTTCCCTTTGTGCCCGGCCAGAGGTCATACGGATCTAAACGCCCCTCTGTGGGAGGAGGATGAGCATATGTGCTTCCTGTTAATGTAGATGCTGCGTTCATTCCCGATCCCTGCCCGTTTCCTGCCTGTCCAGAGAAAGGTCCGTTATCACCAAACACGGGTCCATTCATCGGTCGGTTCGTAACAGAATCATCGTTACGCCCAGCCCTTTCATCGACAGCAGTGGGAAGCGAGCCGTTATCTGCATCTCGGGATAAAGCATCACCTTGAAGTTCAGCAGCATACCCAGTCGATTGAGCATAGGATGACATGTGTTGATAGTCAGTATCACTTGCCGAACTTACGTGTCGCAGTGAAACTACACGCGCCGCTTCCGCTACAGTATCTGTCGTTGGTGTCCCGTCAGCGTTTAGAAGAGTTCCGACGAGGCGCGCCGACCGAATCCAAGACGGCGCATACCCAATGCATTTAGTATCCGGTTGAGCTGGGACAGCAGCTACACCAGTTGCCCACTTTGTAATGGCATCTGTCCAGTATGTATTGCATCTGGTTGTCGTATTGTCGTCAAGGGATTGAGATGACATCGACACACACTTCGCAGTGGTTCCAGATGTGTCTAGGGAGTAACTTGAGGGGCATGTGGGGAGAGTTCCGTTCGAACACGAGCGCCCTGACAATGTTGAACCGGTTGGACAGCTTGGCGTGGGAGACATTTCATTCGCATGTTCGCGATACCGAAATACGGTGTATAGAAAGATGACGAGAAGCGCGACCAATAACCACTTCTTCATTGTGTTTACATAACATTTTCAGCACACGGGCACACAGACGCCGGACGAGGTCCCTTCCACAACGAAGTTCCGTCTTCCCATTGTCCGGGATTCAGTGGTTTCGACTGTGTGACTGGAGCATACGGTCCTTCGGAAAATTTCGCAGACGTCACGGGGTTTGCAGTTATATAGGAACCCTCCTTGCGCGTGCGAACCTCGTCAACTCCCATTTTAGGTGCAAGGGCTGCGTCTGAAGGTTCGAAGTTCTGATCTGACCTGCCTGATCCATCAATGTGGAATCCGTCCATGATGAGTAATTTCAGCGAAGCCGTATCAACACCTGAAACGGTGCCAGCGGGGGATGCTAAAAAGGTATCGACAGTAGCCTCGGTGGGTTTCGAAGATGCCGGTAGATAAATGGTTGTGTAGAACTGGGAGAGAACTGAAATATAGTCCGGCGCGTAAGCGTCAGACGGTGCAAGTGCTGTGATCTTGCTTTCCCATACTTGGCAGGTATTGGGGCACATTTGGGTTGTTGAGCTATTGCATGCACAAGGGGGGCGAACAGGTTGATCCGGATCTGTGAACCCTTCTCGTGAAGCCGACACCATACATAGCATGATAGCCATGTATAGAGCAATTAGCAGGTATACCCACCTCATTGTATTGAGCAAATATCGTTTGTCGGCGCAGGGGCAGGGGGCTTAGGCTGCGGCTTCCTCTGACGAGTGAGTGTCTCGCCGGTATCCTGAATAAACAGCCCATGTCTCACAGCTGCAGCCGACGCCTCTGCTCCTTCCCACTGGTCAGATGTCGCGTCAAATTTGGCTTGAGTCTCTGGGTCACGGGGTTTGAATTCAAGGAATCCGGTGGCTGTCGTGTTCTCTTCAGCAATTGGTTTCACATACGGAGCAGGACGAACGGGGATCGAGCACCCGAGAGCGCGTTGATATTCTTCAAATTGACTGATGGACTCAAATGTTCGTGCCTGTCCCGTTGTGCGCGAAATGCCTATCCAAGTCTTGTTGGGTTTCTGGTTCAACTCTTCAAGACACGCCATTTTCTAGTTGATGATATAAATATGGAGGAACAATTCACCCCTATTGCAGAAGGTGACGTTAAGAATGCTCTCAAACGTCGCCCGCTACTGGTTCTATTCTATATGGATGGATGTTCTCATTGCATCTCAACCCTGCCGCACTGGAAGGAGATGACAAAGAAATATCCCAAATGCCAAGCCATTCAGATCGAATCGTCAATGGTCGAGATGTCTGGCGAAAAGGGAGTCAATGGCTACCCTACAATGAAATATAAACCCAAGAAGGGACGGGAGCGCGTGCTATCGGGTGAGCAGGGATCATCGAGTGAGATCGCGAGGAAACTCGGGCTGCTCAGTCGTTTCACCCGGCGTAACACCCGTCGGCTGCGAGGTGCTAGTCGCCGGAGTCTTCGCCATTGATCCCTTTGTAATTACATACCCCTCGTTCAACAGTTTACCCGATGCTGCGCCCTTGCCGAGGAACTTCAACAGTCCTTCGTGATCGTCGGCAGGGACAGTGTAGAAGTTGCGTTGAGCCTGCACCTGTGAAAACACGTCTGTTGTATCGAGATACATGTTGGATGTCTGCACGAACTGCTGGTTTACCTGGTCACGAACTTTCACATCAGTCGGATCAGCAGCCGGCGGCTTCTTTGGGTTTTCATTGATATCGATCAGCGAGGGATTCATGAACGGGTTGTCCTGGGTTGGAAGTGTGAGACCGGATCCGGTATACGAACTCACAGCTGTTCCCATCCGAAACGGCTCAGTGATCTTCTTCGCATTCGGATACAGTTCATGGAGAGCCACAGTGATCGCCATCATCACCGGGATGTAAACAAAATACCGAACTTCCATTGAACAGAAGAACAGGAGAACACTCAGATAGACTGTGAAACGAACCACAGCGTTCAACGAGTCATCGACGCTCATACCCGCGGTAGGCACGAATGTATACCACGTATCGGAGCGAAACAGAACGGTTGGATCAGAAAACCAGAATGTCATTGCACCGCTCTCTTATCTTCACCTACGGCTTTTTTCACGCAGTTTACGCTGGAGGCGAGCCTGCATGCGTGCACGACGAGCCTCTGGTGAGTTTGACATAATCTGCTCAGCCGTATTGCCCGTCGCTTCACCCTCGCGGTGGATGCCCACCATCTCATTCATATACTTTCCAAAGCTCGACTGAAACTTCGCTTTGAGTGTCTCGATCTCGCGAATCAGCTCATTCTGATTAATCTTTCCTGTCTTGATCCGCTCCTCGAGAGTCGACTTGACCTGTTCCATGATCTGGCGAACTGCGTGGCTGCGCTCAGGGTGTTGAAGAGCCTCCAGGATCTCCTCTGGGCGCTCAAAATCGATACCGATCTCATCGAGCTTGATCGTCGACGCAATGTCACTGACAATCGATGCGAGTCGTGTCTTCATGAAGAGCTCAAAGATCTCAGCGATTGCGGAGCTTGTCTCCTCAGTTTCGAGGGTCTTCAGGATCTCATCTGTGTCGCGATGTGTCTCAGGTAGGACGCGCTTCATGGCATCCATTACCTGAGCAACTTTCTCCTTAGGATCACCCTGGAAGAAGGAGAAGATCATCGCCATATGAAGCTTCTTCCATGCATCATCAGACCCGTCCCACATCATGCGAATATCAATGTCAGGGAATGGTTGGGGGACCCCCTCACCACGAAAGAGAGAGTTGTCCTTCTGCAGAATCTTCATGGCGTGAGGTGTCATCACGTCCATGAATCGCGCATAATATTCGGGGGTCGCCTTTGGAAACGACGTGCCTGGGGACTTGTTCTTGAAATACTGAACAAATTCGCGTAGGTGGTCCATTGTATCTTACAATCAGTTCTTATTGTGAAAGCGTCCCGCAAAGTCCTTCTTGTCCTGTTCCGTCAAACAGATGCAACCACCGCCACTGGAAAACGGGGAGGGACAGCATTGGGGTCCAATAACGTTGTTGGCAAACTGCAGGATGTGCATATCCTCCTCTTCCCACGATTTCGGATTCACTGGTTGTGCCTGGCTTCCCAGGATCGGGGACGTCTCGGCATACGGATTGAGTCCAGGAGAAGACGCCTGACTGATTGGCGCCATCTTGTCACTTGGTAATTCAAAGGTCTCTACGCCTCCAGTCATGTCAGTATACCTGATCATCCATCCTATGAAGGCGGCGGCAAGGAAAAAAGCTACAATTACCGGCGTCCGTTGCATTACTTGATGTCCGGATAAAAAACGGATTCCACAGAGTCCGAGGCTAGCAGGTCTTAGCAATGGAGTCGAAGTCTCTCATCGAGCTCAAGCAGCTAGCCAAGCAGCGCCGCATCAAGCAGTATTATATCCTCAAGCGTGCCCAGTTGATCCAACTCCTCAACATGGACACTCTTCCGCAGTCGTTCATCGTCGAGAAGATGACAATCAGTCAACTTCGCGAGGAAGCCAAGCGAAAGGGAATCCGTGGATTCTGGACGCTGCGTCGTGAACAGCTCGTTGAGCTCCTGTTTCCGACTGGGGGTGATGACCCTGCGAAATTTGTCTGACGAGATGAATAAAGTATGAAGCTCTCCTCCACAAAAGTCGTTCGCCTGGGCATGGTTCTCGTAGGCGTAGTCGTGGTATTTTCTCTCTTTTCCTCTTATTCGACTGGAAAGAGCGCTGTGGTAGACAGGGCTGAGGAGCTTGGTGGCTCTGGACAGATGGCACCGCTGACTGGACAGGGTCCTTTTGAGGTTGGCACGCTGTCCCTGGGTGGAAACTCGATGGCTGTTGGTGACATGCAGGGGCGCACGCCGTCGTCGCAGCAGACGTATACCCAGAATGTTCTGTCGTCGACGGAGCTCCTCCCCAAGGGTGAGATCGGAGCTGCGTGGGCGGCTGTGAACCCGGTGGGCAGCAAGGATATGGACGGGCAGAACTTCCTGCAGGCTGGATACCACGCCAACATCAACATCATCGGTATCTCGCAGAACAACCGCAACCCGACCTACGACATCCGGTCGGAGACGCCGAACCCCCAGGCTAAGATTGGACCGTTCCTGCAGACGACGATCGACCCCGACCCCTTCCGCGCTAACCGGGCTCTCGATGGTCTCTGTGGTTAAACTTCGCGGTGATACACAATGGAAGCGGTAGCAGCTGTTGTGATCGGTATCGCAGTTGTGTCACAGCTTATGGGTCCAGGCAATACGACCCGAATGACAGGTCCAGACGGTCATGAATATGACATGCAGGAGCTACCCAGCAAGGAGGAAGCAGTGAAGTTGATGGCGAAGATCCGTGCTAATCTAACGAAACTTCGTGATTCATATTCGGACGAACCTGCCCTGATGAATGATCCGCCTGTTGCTCGGTTTGTTGCTCGCTTTCAACCGGATGTGTTTTCGGAAAACTCTATGAGTTCCTCCGATACATCCTACTCTGAAAACAAGGGGCAGCGAATCATCGTATGTCTGCGCGACAAGTTGAAGCCTCCACAGTATCCATTGATTGATATTAACACAATCATGTTTGTTATGTTACACGAGATGTCTCACCTGATGACCGAAAGTATTGGACATACACCCGAGTTTTGGGAGAACTTCAAGCGCATTCTCCACGACGCCGTCAAGGTTGGAATCTATACACCGGTCAATTATGCACGTCAACCGATACCCTATTGCGGGATGACGATTACGGACAGCCCCCTTTGAGAAAACCTAAGTCAAGTATAATGTCGAAGACTGTGCCCATCGCGGGAACGGTGTCGAGTGTGACGTTCTTTGAGGACGATACACTGGAAACTGTGCGACAACATGTAGCCATCGCGATGAACTCTCATCCGGATCGCCTTTTTATCGAAGTGAATATCCAACTACCCGAAGAGCACTACCAAGATCCACGTAACTGGGATGGACTATTCCTTCGCATGTCTCCGGATGGTATTCGTCTCGATCTATCATTGTTCAAGGAGTATCTGGTTCACGAGCGTCCCGGCACAAGCGTTAAAGAATCATACTACTCTCGCGAGGACTGGAATTCCAAACCGGAGATTCTGAGGGAGCTCTATCTCCCCGGTGCAGGATTTTCAGAGTGGCGAGTGTTTGGAGTTCCGGGAGATCGGTCATTTGTTCTTCCCCTGCCTCCAAAGGATATACCGAACCTGCAGTCATCTCGTATTCCGATTGGCAATCTTCAGCTCCTGTTTGATACTCTTTACACCGACGTGGCTGCATTTCGCACGATCGAAATCTCTCCTGAAATGTCACAGATTGTGAGGCGCACATACTTCCCTCTCTTCCGTGATGGAACACCTAGTCGCCTAACCGATTCGGCAATTCGGTCTTTAACGACAAACGCCGATCAGTTGACGAAGCTCCTTGCACTGAATGTCCCCGAACCAAAGCATCCCGCTATCTTGCGAGCGAAATGGTATCTACCTCTTTCCACAACTGAATTCACGTCCCCTCGTGCTAGGTTTGAGCAGATGTTTTACGGTATCACGCTGTCAAAGAAGACTCCGTATATTGGATTTTTCACTTCGAAGCAGGAGAAGACTCGTCATAAGTTCTACGTTGTAAATCCCGATAAGAAGGTTCCATCTGTCGACGTAGGCATGTGGAAAGCGTGGACATCTACGACCCTGCCTCAGCGTCGTCTCCCGACTCTCCTTTTGTATCGCGGCACGTCCCGCACATCCTTCGATCGTATCGCGATAACGCCTCGCGATATACAGTTCACCATGATTCGAGGAAAGGATTCGAAGGAGAGCCTGGATGACATCCGGTTGAGCATGTATGATTGGTTTCAGTCATTCGATGCAATTACGCCGTTTGTGGATCCGGATGACCTCGCAGTATCGAGGTGGGAACTCCAGGATCTATCGGTTCTCGGCACATATGCGAAGGAAATCACCGACCTTGATATGCGCAGGTTTCCATGCCTTCAGACGATTTTTAGCTTTCAAGACGATACGTTCCGACTTCTTCGCGCAGATCGACTTGCGGAGAACTTCACACCACTTGAAGTTCAAGCCTTTCAAGCTCTACAGGATACCGATACACCAAGCGCAGCAACTCTCACTGAGATCGGGATGTCTCCCGAAGATGCAGATGCTCTTTTTACCAAGTTCCTGAATTTAGGTGACGACTTAGATCTGGAACGTGTTCTCAAGGGATTCCCGACCATTCGCATTTACAATCATGACATCTACATGTCTGCTGTCACAACGGTTGAACGTGCAATGAAGTATGCCAGTATCCTTCGATACGTGCTTACTTCAAACGATGCAGCCGTCGACGCAGTCTGCCCGAGGCGCGTCGAATCGGTAGAGGCAACGGCGGTTGTTCCTCAGCAGGTCGCAGTCTACACAGGAGAGTTCGAAGCAGACGACGATTTCCTTGCCGACCTGGGACTTGGCGGAGAGCCTGTGGAGGCAGTGGCTGAACCGGCAGCTGTCGTGGAAGGACCTTCGAAAAAGAAGGCAGTTGCAAAAAAGGATACAACTTCAACGTATAAGTATTTCACCTCTCGCCTACAGGCATTCAATCCAGATCTTTTCAATAGCTCATACCCCAACAAGTGCGATAAGAATAAGCAGGTGGTGGTTCTTACAGAAGCAGACGAAGCTCGTATCGCACCGCAGTATAATCCGCGCAATTATGGGCGCAGTTTACAGACGGACAAACAGACTCGCGATAACTCTGTGTTCCTTGACATACCGAAAGATCCCAATGATCCGAAATCGGTGGACGCAATTGCCACATGTCCTCAGTATTGGTGCATTACAGATCAAATTGGTCTCCGAGCAAACCAGCTCGTGAACGGACAGTGCCCAGTATGCAGCGGTAAAGTGATAACGAACAGCAGTGACAAGCCGCCTGAATTCACAGTGATCAAGCGTGATCAGGATTCCGTATTCCCTGGATACATTCGAACAATCAAGGATAAGAAGGTCCCCTGTTGCTACAAGGAGGAGAGGTCGGAGGTTCTTGTTCAGAAGGAGCCGGACGATTCCTATGTCCTTGGATCAACGAAGGGACAGGCGATGCGCATGTCATACATCGAAGAAGCTCTGGCTACATTACTGCGAATTCCAATCAAGTATGCGACGAGTATCAAGAAAGACCGACTAGAGTCCGGAAAGGGAGACTTCTTTCGCGTTGGATTGGGTCGTCCATCCAAGACGCTTCCATCGTTCCTTAAAGAAACACGTGCGATTCCCAGTCCTAAGGACGCATCGAAAAGTGTTCTCATGTGTTCATTTGCGCGGACGTGGACGGAAATGGGCGAAGGTGAGACGCAACTGGATCGCATCGTATCAGGCGTTGATACGGCGTTCAATGAGGGACGATTGAATCTTCTCGACGAGGTTGAGTATGTGACAGCTGTTCTTGGTTGTAAGGTCATCCGTGTGAACACATCAAACAATTCCATCTCATGCGGTTTCTGGACAGATCGTCTGGCTCCACATGATCGGACGATTGTGTTGATCGATCAAGATGTTCTTGCTCATGTCGCCCGCACAACGGAAAAACTGAAGGGATTCGCAAAGTATTCGTATACTGTGAATGTGCGTGATCCTCTCTTTCCGAGACCCATGCTCACGTCGATCACAACACTTCACTCGCGGGCATGTTCAACTGATCGTCCGAGGTTTTCCGATGCACTTAATGAACTGCGAAGCAAGGGGCATGACTTTGAGGTGATTCTTGACCCGTTCAATCGTGTTCAAGCCGTGTTTGTTCCGAAGGTTGTGATCCTGCCGATCCAGCCCTCGACATACGAGAATCTTCCCGGAACACGTGTCCGGAGTGGATATTCTGATATTTCCCAAGACGAACTGCCGACTCGCGAAGTATTGCGGTCGTTTCTCAATCAAACTGCGCATAATGGATTCAAGTGGGTTGAAGATCTCAGAGACATCCAAGGTCGCGCGGTTGAGTCTCTGTTGACCTCGCAGTTCCGCGCGCCGTTTCAACCGGAAGCATCGGATGCAGGAGACGCGAGGGAAGTGCTCTCCACTATGATGCGTCACTCTGAACAACAGCTCGCAGAGGGTGCTCCAAACGCTGAGGATATTCGGCTTGCGGATTCAATCTCCTACGCAGCTGAGGTTTTTGACTTCTTGATGTTCTCGTTGTCGAAGGATATTCAACGCGATGAATATGTGGGACTTCGAGAGGTCATTGCGTCGCGTGACAAGCAGATGTATAAACAGATCGATGCCTGGCTCAAAAAGGAAGCCCACTGGGACGCCACGCAAGGTCCACGCGCATTCGTGAACAAAGTGAGGACACCCTGTGGGCAGTTCCAACAAAAGGACGCGTGTAATGCGTCATCCTTGTGCGGATTCAATCGAGGACAGTGCAAAATCAAGGTCGACTCCTCAGTTGATCGGACTCAAGTTCTGAGGCGAATGACTAAGGTCTTAACCGATAATGATAAACAGCGCGCGCTGGTTCTGGATGATCGTATGACACCGTTTTTCAGCACGGTGCTCTATATGGAGATGCCGCATGAGCTGATCACAACTGCCGTCGCGTAATGCGATGTAGCCACTTTTGATATTTGATACCACCGGGTATTGGATCACCCGTATTCAACCCTAAGTTATTTGTCTTGCGAGGAGGAGCTAATTGAACCTGCCTGACCAATCGAGAGTGACGGATACCGTGCATTAACTTCCGTCTTGTCTTGACCCTCTTTTGCACATCCCGATAGAAGACCTTAATCGCACGTCGTGTGTCTTTGATATCCTCGTCCAATGAGGGATCGTGAGTCTCTTCACGAAGATTGTGTGCATGATCTAGGCTGCCAAGCAGTCTATCGTAGGTCTCGCGTTCCTCGTTAGTCCAGTATTTCAGTTTGTCGCGCTTTACCGACATCAAAGGTTATATGTAGGCAATAAAAATCACCCGGGGTTCCAGGTGATTTTTATTTGTGATATTGGGTTTCAGAGAACGATCTAGACTTTACGCCTTCACCTCAGCCTTCTTGAAGTGCACCTTCAGGAACGACTGGAGGTTCAGGTAGGTCACCTCCTCCTTGTCCGTCACGCGGAGGAGCTTGGCGAGCGCCGAGTTCGGCAGGATGCGACGCTTGAAGTTCGGGTCGAAGCAGTTGTGCTGCTTGACGTAGCCCGAGATGAACTTCGTGACCTCCGTCTGCGAGCGCTTCTCACCCGACTTGAGTCCCATGAACGCGCAGAGCTCATCCGTCAGCGGGCGCTGGACGAGGAAGGCGTTGTTCGCGCGGCGAGCCTCCCACGTCTTGCGCTCCTCCGGGGTCATGTCCTCCGGGTTCTTCTTCTTCTTCTTCTTGATCTCGCGAGCCTCGCGCTTGGTCGCCTTGATCGCATCGGCGACGCTCTTCGTCGCCTCACGGACACGAGCCGTCAGCTCCGTGCTGAGCGCCTTCAGCTTCTCAGCCAGGTTAGCGAGGATCACATCGGAGTGCTCCGTCACCTCAGCGGCAACCGGAACGGACGGCGTCTCAACCGTCGGGACGGTGAGGACGGACTTGGACGGGACAGCAGCCTTGACCGCCTTAGCCTTGACGACCTTGGCGGGGGCAGCCGGCGCAGCGGCGGCGACGGCGGGGGCAGGGGCGGCGGTCTTCGGGGCGACATCGGACTTCTTGGCAGGCATCTTGTTTGCCTTAGAGGGAGTAGAAGAAGAGGACATTTCTAACGCGCTGGTATACTCTTACCTCCGGCGGTCATGTAAACCGCTTTCGCCAGAAATTCAGGCACGGGGCGTTTTTTATACGACAACAAACGCAACTTTGCGCCGACATAGTAGTTTCGATAGGCAATTACGGGATCGTTGTCTTTGAATTCATCGGGCATGGCGAGTCGAGGTAGAGTCCACCCAACGTCGATCAAGTCAGTCGGTGAATGTTCAGACAACCAAATCAGATGGCGCTGAGTTTTGTGTTCCTTGTCATAGCGAAACGAATACTCTGCACACAGAGCCATTCCTAGCCTACATAGCCAGGTGTAGTTAGCAAGAGACTCGCGAACCCAACGCGCGGACGGATGGTTTGGATGGGTCTTACGATACGCATCCCCAGGAAGAGCCGAGTCGTAAACCCAGTGAGCCGTATACAGGAGTTGTGCAGTTTCAAGGATCATCTTCACCACATGTTTATCACAGTGAAGGCGAGCCGCTTCGTCGGGGTCGAGCGAGAGGAAGAAGATGTTCATGGTGTCCTGTAAACCCATGAATCGATCGAATCCATTTTAGCACCGATACAGTGCAGACAGAAGCAAAAACACGATATCATACGAGCGAGAATCAGTCAGTGCAATTGTCAATAGGTTTAGGGAAGCAATCATATGTTCAGCGAACAGCCCTTTTGAACAAATTGCAAGAAGCCTGCGATTCGGCGGTCTCATGGCTTCGATGTCATCCATCAAAAACCGAAACATTGTGCGCATGTTTCCGTGATTGAGATTCGCAAACTGCTCGGGATGTGTGTCTTCAAATCCGAAGCTTCGAAAAATTTGGGCAAGAACTGTCCACCTACGGACTACATTCTCCCGAAGGTCTCTAGATGGGGGAGGAACAGGTAATCGACGACGTCGACGATATAGATGTAATTTACGGAGCCTCGCAAGATCTGCATGGGCAAATAGAACCTTAGTATACGGATTAGCCGGGGCTACAGATCGAATGGTCCACTCCCATGCAGTTCCGAAATCAAACCACCAAATCTTACCGTCCTCTTCGATTCCAAAGTAGTCGAATGGATGCTGTCTATCCTTTGTCTCGGTTGTCACAAGATCATCATCATTGATACACTTGTCTCGCTGTAATACGCCAGGTCCAGCCCATGCAAGAACCCTGCGAACCCGCCATCCACGGTAGAGTGCTTGAACCTTCGTAAATCGAGTGATTTTATCACGATTTGCATCTGTCCAGAGCCTGGGATTACGTGATCTAGCATGACGTCCGCAAAGCGTGTGCCCACTCATTGAGTCGGACGGGCACTGATCACTCGATGATTTATTACGAATAGCTGCACACTGAGGCATGCTTATACTGTGCGTAGCCTTGAAAACTGGAAACCTGCGCGGAAAACGAATGCGGCGGCGGCGAGGCTCTACCGGTCTCACAACAAATCAACATGGCTACCACTGCAATCATCCCTTCTGAGAACCTGGACATCGCCCGCGTCACCATTGGCGAGATTCGCCCCAACAAGGCTGGAGGTAAGACCGTTCCCATCAAGTATAACGGGCAAGCGCTCCAGGTTCGCATTCCTCGCATCTTCTATCCTGCCGGCGTGGTCACACGCACGGATGAGCAGGGCAAGAACAGTTACAGCCTGCTCGCTTCCCTGAAGGGCTGCGACTCCTACGCAAAGGAGCGCTCCACGGATGGCAGTGAGATCGGTCAGTTCTACAACTTCCTCCTGGATCTCTCGGAGAAGGTCGTTGCCGCGGCGACCCAGAACAGTGGGCGCTGGTTTGGCAAGGCTCGCTCCGAGGCTGTTATTCGCGACACATTCAAGCCGATTCTCACGCCCAGCGTTGAGAAGGTCAATGGCGAGTGGGTTCCGAATGGAAAGTATCCCCCGTCTCTCCGCATGAAGATCTCGATCTGGGATGGACAGGTCGGGATGGATGCGGTCGATGAGAAGGGTAACACCATTGCTCTCACGGAGAGCAGCCTCGATCAGGTGTTTGCGAAGCGCATGGAGGGTCGCATGGTGATCTCTCCCAGCATCTATGTCACGGGCACTGGCTGCGGTGTGACGTGGCGCGTGGTTCTCGCCAAGGTCTTCCCGCCGTCGCGTGTCGGTGCCAAGGCTGCGTTCGCCGACATTAAGGAGCCCGACGACGATCCGGACGACAAGCCGGCTGCTCTTACTGTTCCGGTCACTGAGGCGTTTCCTGAGGAGGAGCATGAGGAGCAGGAGGAGGAGCATCCGAAGGCTCGCTCAGCGACACCTCCTCCATCGGCTCCACCCTCTGCACCACCTGCGGTGAAGAAGGCTCGGAAGGCTGTGGCTGTGTCGTGAACCCAATCAACGACCAAATAGAAGAGCCCTTCGGGGCGGAGTGTAAAACCATCCGGTCATCAATAAAAAACACCTTTTCCTTTTCCGGGACGCCAATCGCCGAATCGATCCCACACTCGAAGGGATCAAGTGATACTCGGTTACACTTCGAACATGAATACATCTTGGGGGTGTTGATCAGCATATCGGGTGTGAAGAGTCTCGCAGGTCCACGTAGACATCGCTCGAGGAACTTTTTGGGTGTTGTCCACTCTTCTGCAAGACACTGCTCATATACATGCGTAGGAAGCTCACCCCATATCGTGTCTCCCTCTGTCCATCCGTCCTCTTGTAGAAGCGTTCCAAATGGATCTTCCTTATACCACAACAGCGCAACATCTGCGGGATCGTCCAGTCTGTGTTCGGACACACCTACGCGGTCGAGATCATCGGGATCGTAAAGCCAATACACGTTGGCATGCGTATAACTAGGGTCACGTCCGCCCCGATACACCTGCCTTCCTGCCATAGTCCACAAATCCGACACGATGTTAATATCGTGTTCGATGATGTCCGTGCTGATCGGATAGACAACACTCCTATCGATCGTTGAGAACATTGTATTGAGACGTAATGAATTCTGCCACGTCGTAACGAATATTCTATGTTTATACTTAAATGGCAGCATTTGTGGCTCGGTATGCAGCCAAAAGCTTAGCAGCTGGGGTGTGTAGAGAGGGGGCAAAACTGGTGACTGGATATATAAAGCGAGCCATTGGTGAAAACATGAAACAAGTATGTGACCCCAACTTTCCTACTCTTCTTATGAATACGGTCGAAGAGAGATTAAAGCAGGCTACAAGTATACCTGAACCCGTCCGCAATGCCATTCTTCAACATCGAGACATCATTACATCGTTTGCGACAGAATTAGCACGGGAACCCGGAGTCAAAAATGCATGTTCAAGTGGGAACCAGTTGCAGGTGATGGGTATCATTGATGAGAAATCGGTAAAGTTTGAGAATGAAATATGCGCCAAGATTGGTGGTCGGCGTAAAAGGCGCTCAACTCGCAGGCATCGCACGCATGGAACTCGCCGTCGACTCAATCGAAGGTAATCTTAACGGGCACATCATGAACACGGACGGACTTAGTGGCTGACCGACTGAGTTCATGGCGCTTTCGGCGCTCACCATCCTTTGGCTGGATCACCTGCGAACACTCCTCCATATCCGAATGGATCTCATCGTAATGAGTATTCAGGTAGTCAAGCACCTCATCCTGGATCACCCACTCGAAAAAGTTCAACTGCCCCACTGTGGTATCCAGCCCGCGAAATTGAATTCGCTTCCACCGACAGAAGGGGTCGAACATCTTCTTGTTATACGCCTTGAGGTGCGACTTGTAGACCAAATACACAATGACGTGACGGTTGCCCTTAGCCATGAACGACACATTATACTTCTTTGAATAGTTGGTCACAAACCAATCGATGAGACGCAGACTCAAACGCGACTTTCCAGTGAGAATCTCCTCGATGCGCTGAAAGTTGTCTGCATTCGCGTAGAAGCCCTCAAGGCGGTGGAGAACCCACTGCTCCTTACTCTGAATCGTCTCCATACTGATTCTGTCTTTCAGCACTGAAAATGAGTTTTCTGCCTGGACGCATGGTTAACGCATGGAATCTGTTGTAACCGAATGGCTATGTGATGCCCCGTATACTCGACCGAAAAAGAGACTTAAGCCGCTGATCATGCTGATGACCCTGATTACCAACGTGAGCTACACGAAGACGCGGCGATTTGTCTTCGCGGCATTCGAGAAGGCAATGAAGGGAGAACTTGGACGCATCTGGATGCGCGATCGATGTGTCCGTCGCACGATCCGGATTTACGGCGCAAATGATCAGAGGACAGCTGGTTGGCACATGAAGCGAGGCGAGATGATTACGGGGTCTGAGGTTTCGCAGGTGTTTACGGGAGGGGAAACTCGCAGGAGTCTGATCATTCGCAAGCTTGTTCCCCCGCAGCCAGCGACACCTGGACAGTATCAGGCGCCCCTGATCTGGGGCACTCGGTTCGAGCCAATTGCAAAGGAGATCTATGAGACAACCACGGGGTGTAAGATTGTTGATGTCTCGTGTGTCCAGCATCCCGTATATTCATTCCTAGGCGCATCCCCCGACGGTATCATCTTCCCAATGGATCCGACCGATGTCCACAGGCGTGGACGATTGGTCGAGTTCAAGTGCCCGTTCTCACGAGGTGAGTCCGAAGGTATTCCAGATGCCTATGTGCACCAGATGCAGATGCAGATGGAGTGCAGCGGAATCGACGAGTGTGAGTATGCGGAGTTCAGGTTCAAACAGATCTTCTCAACCGAGTGGATGACTGCGCCTGAACCTAAGGGAGTCATTGCGGTCTTTGATGATGACACAGTAGAATACAGACCTTCCACACTGCCACTGTCTGAGTGGCAGTCGAAGGTCACTGATCGAGACCCTCAGTATGTGTATTGGAAGCTAGTGTCAACTAAGAAGGCGTTTCTACCCAAGGACCATAGTTGGCTGCCCACGCACCTTCCAGTTCTACGTGCGACATGGAATGAAGTTCTGCGTCACCGCGAAGCGGGAACTCTTCCTGATCCACCGACTCCGAAAGCGATGCCTACACTTGACATCTGATGACACCTGGGAAGTAGTAACCCACCGTCGAGAAATTCATGTCCTTAAACCATCGATCCGGCATAACGATTTTTCGCGCAGGATTGAGAAATGCTCCCCACCAAGAGAAACTGGAGTTTGCGCAGATTCCACCTGCACATTGACGCATTAGAGAAAGTGTGTCAATTTCTGATTCCGTGACAACTGTATACTTCAATTCGCGGAGATATGGTCGAGTCTTCATATAGTCGATGTCGTTTGTCATGACGAAGAAATGAGCGTCTGGAAAATGACCAATTGCGCGCTCATAATAAGTATCCAACCCAACGTCGTGTAGTGGATTGCCAATATAATCGCCTCCCCGGACATGAAGAAAGATGCCATCTCTGATTCCCGGATACTTGGATGATATATCGGGGAGCGATAGCTTGGAAATAAAGTCTGGGTCGACATATCGCCAATCCTGGAAGTATCCGTGGATTTCTGGGTTAGACATAGTCGACAACTGAGCCTCCCAACACACGTAAGACAACCGAGGTTCGGATATCCGCCGCTCCGGTACCTTAGAAGATGCAATTCGCTTCCATGTCGCAAAAATCGTGTCCATGTAAGATGTCTTTGAATGCGTAGATGGATTAACAAGTGTTTGAAGATACGGTTTGCGACCCGTTCGCCTTGCTATATGTGTAAGGGCAGCGAGCATAAACAGTTGATTTCCAAGACCAGCCATCATATGCACGGTTATACTGTTATCTAGCCCGGGTGTCGTTGGAATAGAAATAGGAGCTATCCACGAGTCAACACCATCGTGATAGTTTTTCCGAATATCGCTATATCCGGGTTTTTGGTAGACAAGGACGGGTAGGATGGCATACCAGTTATCGTGTATCATTAGTGATTTCCACCACTGATCTGCTCCAAACAACGATTCGTTGTTCGTATCTATGAGGTTTGAAAGCCCTCCGCGATTATGGTTGAGGAGCTTTTCAATATAATGACCATTCACAAGGTATCCGCTTGCAGATTGTCCATCATACAATCTCATTGTGTTCTTATCATACTTCACATTCCGATTGCTTTGTGATGGTCCGAAATGAATGACATCATACTGATTAGAGGCAAGATGTTCAGCCAATACATACCCTTCGTAGAAGTGATGCCATTCGACGTCATCTTCAAATATCAGTACATTCTTCCAACCCGATGCTAACGCAAGTTCAAGGACTCCTACGTGACTCTGCATACATCCTACAAACCCTGGTATGGTTTCATGAGCTGCATATCGTATAACTTTGGACCCAAAGGTTGCTAGGATCTTTTCCATGTCAGCGCGTCGGTCCGTGCGTTTGTCAAGGTTGATGTATACAACCTTGTCTACAAACTCCCACATTATCCCATCTGCTGATATTACTTTCGTAACTATACCGAAAGATTCCAATATTTGCGATGGTCTTGAAACCTATCACGTATATCACTGTATCCAGGAGCCTGGTACATGAGCGATGGGGTTGGTGCGAACCATCCACCCTGTTTCATGAGTTTCTTCCAGCACTGATCGGATCCATACAATGATTCGTCGTGTGTCTGTACTAACTTTGGAAGAGCCTCTTTGTAGCAAGTCAATAACGTGTCAATATAATGTCCGTTTACGAGGTATGAAGACGTAGTCTGTCCGTCGTATAGTTCATACGTTTCCTTGTTGATCAATGGGGAAGAAGGACCGAGATGAATCACATTATATGGCTGAGACGCAAGTTTCTCTACGATGGGATACGTGGTGTCAAACTCATTCCATTCAACGTCATCCTCAATAACAAGCACGTTTCGCAAATTGTAATGTTTAGCATAACTCAGGACTGCGATGTGACTCTTTAGACAGCCGATAAATCCAGGAGTGCTCTCGATTGCAGCGAGTCGAGTGACCTTATTCCCAAACGGCAAGAGCACTTGACGAATACGAGTATCGCGGTCCGTGCGTTTGTCAAGGTTGATGTATACAACTTTGTCTACAAACTCCCACATTGATTATTGCATTGATTAACAGTTTTTTCATGGTGGTCTTGAAACGTATTACGTATATCACTGAACCCCGGACGTTGGTAAACAAGTGGAGGAAATGGCGCATACCACGTGTCGCGACGAATTAGTGGTTTCCAGCATTGGTCTGCACCATACCGAAACTCATCATGTGTTTCGATAAGCTGCGGAAGGGCATTTCGGAAACAGTCAAGAAGTGTGTCGTAATAGTGGCTGTTCACTAGATACGCGGTGTTTAACTGCGCGTCTCCTAGTCGATGGTTTCCTGGGAAAATACGAGAAGGAAACGGTCCTAGGTGAATGCTATCATAGTTCTTCTTTGAGAGCTCTTCCAACTTTTTATACCCTTCATTAAACTGAAACCACTCGACATCATCCTCGCATATAAGGACGTTTTTCCACTTGTTCTCCTTTGCCATTTCCAATACTGCAATGTGACTTTTCATACATCCAATGAATCCAGGATTCTCTTCGATTGCGCTCATACGGATTACTTTATCCCCAAGAACCGACAACACTTCTTTCGTTCGTTCATTCCGATCCGTCCTCCTATCTAGGTTGATATACACAGCTTTTTCAACGAACTCCCACATTATCCTGCGCGTCGCTATTACTTTCGCAATTCTAGCGAAAAGAAGTAATGACAGTTACCTTTGTGACTGCGTTCGTTGAAATAGGGATCAATGACAAATCTGTCGATCTCCGCATTGAACAGTTCAGAAAACTGAATGCGTCTGGAGTGCGGCTCCACGTATTCGTAAGCCCGGAACATGTCGACAAACTTCCGACCATCGACAATGGAGTGATTGAACTCATATCACTAACAGACCTTGGCATGTATGCACTATCCCCGCAGGGGCTACCCGATATTCGAAAGGAACTGAAAGACACTCGAGAATTTCTCATTTTGATGAATGCGAAAACCGAGCTCGTTCATCGAGCAATCCAATCGGAAAAGCACGCGTCAACCCACTATGCATGGGTTGATTTCAATATTTATCACATTCTCACAGATCCAGAGGCTGCGGATACCATTGCTGGTATAGCGCATGGAACGCTGCCATCCAAGTGCTTGTTCGTGCCAGGATGCTGGCAACCTGGTGTCATGTGGGACTCCGTGAACTGGCGGTTCTGTGGCGGTTTCTTTGTCGGGGACACAGAGTCTTTACTCTCTTTCCACGATGCCAATATCCGAGAGTATCCTAAACTTCCAAAGCTGACATGGGAGGTCAATACATGGGCTTACCTTGAATCGATCGGTGTTCATTTTGACTGGTATCCAGGTGATCACAATAACAGCATTCTGAGTGTTATGTGTCACGCTCAACGAACTGTCGAGACAGATCACTGAAACCCGAGCGCTGTTTTCCAACGCGAGTTTGATACGAGAACCACTCAGCACCCGGCTGTAGAGGTTTCCAGTACTGATCGAGGATGTAGCACCAGTCAAGGTGTGGAGATTCCATGAAGAGCCGCGCACCCTCTTCCCACCTCATGATCAGTGTCTCGTAAAATCGAGAATGAACGATGTAACCGCTTGTAGTCTGAACCTCCTGCACTCGATGAAATGTTTCATCGTGAGGTGTTGAACTGACAAGGTTGTATGCAAGCATCACAACATCATACCTTTCAGGGAGGCGTGCGATCAACTGATCCCACTCCTCTTTAGTCACCAGAAACTGGAAGTCGTCTTCAAAGATCATCACAGATTCATACCTACGATCACGTGCGAGTTTCAGGACTTCAATATGTGACAGGTTGCATCCAATTCCAGCGGGCACATATTCAATTGCTGCAAACCTCTCCACCGTCAATCCCTTGTCTGCAAACTCCTTCTCTATCTCTGTGCGCCTGTCTGTTCGTCGATCTAGGTTGATGTAGAACGCCTGCATTATAAACTACGTTCGGCGTCATCGGCTAAATCCTTACGTCCATCTGCAAGTGCATTTGCAATGAAATGACTTCGAATCGTCCAATGGTCATGAACGCTACGGTGATAGTTAACAAGGCATGAACGATAATCACAATAATACAGAGTGAACCACTCGGGGTGGCGATCAAAAAGATAGACCAATGCCTGCTCGTCCGTGTGCCCGACACCATTCTGAAGCTGCTCGTAGAAGATGGACATCATGCCTGTGTAGAACCTCTCCATATACTCTCGCTGAATCGTCATGACGGTTCCGGCGAGAGAGCACGGACCACCCCATTTCATATACTCGGACATTGGGTATAATTCACGCTTGGATCGGTAGTGAATGGCTCCACACGAGATTTTTGGATGGGGCTTTTCAATGATCGGGACGATCGCGGTTGATACATCGAGTGCCATATGCGAACACCCAAAGTCTAGCCAGATGTAATGAGTTGCTGAACCCTGCTGATACGCCATACACAATGCGTGGATCTTGAACATCATTGTCAACAAATGAACGGGTGTGTTTCTGTCGGACGGGTCCTTGTAACCGGATGACCGCATACGGTTGTTTAGAATGATTGGGTAGAGGGTCTTGAAGTAATCATACTCGGCAATGTTCTTCTCGATATACGTGGTCGAGTGAGAGGATACTTCTTCGCGAATCGCTTGAATGGATGGGCGAGTCGACGAGTCGCAAAAAATAACCATGGGCGCAGGAGCACTCAATGTTGCACGCCCGTTCGTCATGTAGAACTCGAGTGGGCGGGTGGAGGCTACAGCACCAGGCAGCTGCTGCAGGTTGAAGAACATGGTCACAATGGTCACCATTTTCAATTCCATGTCGTCCATGTGAAAATCCGTCTCCACCACGGAATACGCGCAGCAAACTTCGCGTTCCACTCGTCGATTGTGAACTGACTTCCCATGCTCACGTTACATCGAGAACAGATAGGAACAAGGTTGTCGAGGGTCGTAGCTCCGCCCTTGGATTCTGGAACATTATGACCGCATTGGTAGTCGAATGCGTTCATCCTATTCGTGCACCAAACGATCTTACACTTTACGTCAAACTTTGCTCCAACTTTGGTAAGCCACACTTGTTCCCGAAGAGCCTTTGGGATCTTATGCTTTATGTTCATTAATCTTTACTGCCTCACGGCTGTATATGCGTTGACACGGAATGGAGTCATCATTCCCTGAGCAGCATCAACGAATGACATGAAGGGCATATGATTTGTTCGCTGTTCGTGGGACGAGTGTTCAACGTCCTGCGTCCTCCTATCCTGACGAGTGTCACGGAGTTCCGGTTGAAATTTCTCTGTCGATTTCGCCATGGTCCAAACGAACCACAGCGCAGCCACACTCAGAACTAGGACGATGATCTCAAGCATTGTTCTTCTCGGGCGATAAAAAACGAACTCTTTCCCCCTGTATGAGAAAGGAGAGCACAATGGAGGACAATGCACTCACAACCCTGCGCATCCATTTCGAGCGCCGTAAGCTGTCCACGGATACGAAGCCTCTCGCAACTGAGCTCAAAGACGTCAACGCCTATACGATGGGAGATAGGCTCATACTCTTCAGTCAGAAGGACAAGATGTTGGAGCGTGATGTCAAGACATACCTGGGATATGCACGGGAGAACGAGTATACGAACGGCATCGTGATTATCTCGCTTTCAAAGCCTTCGGAGAATCTTCTGAACATCATCCGGGCTCACCACACATCGGACAAGATTGCCTTCTTTCACATCCGCGAGCTTCAGATGGATATCACGACACACCGTATGTCTGTTCCCCATCGTATCCTAACTCAGGATGAAGCGAAGGTTGTATTTGAGAAGAATCGGGTTCTCAAGCCGGAAGATCAGCTACCCTGGATTGATTCACAGGATATCCAAGCCCGCGTGATCGGAGCTGTTCCTGGTGATATCATTGAGATCACTCGCCACAGTGACACGGTTGGAAAGTGCACATACTACCGATACTGTGTAGCCGACGTAAATGTTGCTTGAATACAATGTGGGTAGAATTGTTAATCGGAGCAGCCCTGCTTGTCGTTGTCCTGACGATACAACGAGAACACATGGCTACAGGGGTATACACCAAAGACATGCATCCAACCGATTTCGAGTCAAGTGAAATTTTTGATCAGGTTATGGCCATGGCCCCGTCTGTCCTTCATGACGCACACGCAGACACGTTGGTGTTAGCAAAGTCCGCACTTGTAGATGCAAAACGATTCGCCGCGCAACTCCCAGATGACCAGTTATTGAAAGCAGCCACAACGACATCTGAGGAGAAGCTTGTTCAATATGTAAAGAACGCAGTCGTGTATTCCGTTATTATTGTAAAGCATATCGTAGAACAGGAGGGATCGCAGGTAACAGAAGAAACCATCAAAACCCATGTTGAGAAGCTGTACACTAAGCTGAACGAACACATCGATGATGCGCTCCCACCCATTGTTCCCAGACCGAACGAGACACCCATACAGACGGAGATGAACGCAAAGTTCCGGGAGTATTTGGAACAAGCTCGCACACTAGTCAAAAAGTATGATACAATTGAAGTTCGCGACGCATGTGTCCTCGTGTTGAAGGAATATTATATTGACCAACTGAAACCCGGGTGGAATGCGCCCACAACCGTCATCGCCTCAGACCCCACGGCTGCAGGTAACATGACCGATCTCGAAGCCGAATATCAACAGCGAAAGACGGTGTATGATAATCTTGTAGCGAGTGCATTAGCCACCAACGATGCTTCCAAAGTAGATGCAATTGCAGCTGCTAAGCAGGCAATGAACGAAACACTCTCTAAGATGATGGCACTGTCTGTGAAGTCCGGCACTGAAGCGCAACAGGATGATCTGATTCGACGAATCATGGAGATTCAGCGTGATTACAATGGTCTGCTCGTCAGCACGGATAAGCTCGCAACGCTTCGCCATATCCACCAGTTTCAGGACGAGCGTCAAGGGGTCGAGTTAAAGCTGTATGGACTTGCCTTTTTGTTCGCAACTCTTGGGCTCTTTGTGCTTGTTATGCGAACGAGTTGATCATAAAAACCGCTCCAACAATCACGGCTAATATGATACTGCGTATCACCAACCCACCCCAGTCGACAGATGGGGTTGGATCCTGAGTTGAAGCTACAAGTTTATCAGCAAGTTTCGGTCCTTCATCCTTCAGCTCCTGCGCCTTCGAATGGAGTCCGTCGAGTTCGGGGTTCATATTTTTGTATTCGTCTAGGTATGACTGGATATAGAACTGGTTCTTATCAATCTGGGATCGCATATCACGTAGGACTGCATCCATTTGATCCTTCGCATGATCCGCCGCCGTCTTACTGGATGGGCGATTAGCCGTTGCATATGATACATAATTCGTTGTGTATGCGTCCAATAGAGTTTGGTATTCAGGTGAGACTGAGTTCACCAGTGCGTCTCCTTCCGGGTCCCCTGCTTGGAACGTCGCATGCTCACGCACAGATAATGTGGACACTGCGATCAGTGTAAACAACAGGGCAGTAAGCCACCCAACCATTATCTTGTAGGAGTAATAAAATGCCGGTCGCACAATCGTTCTTCGAGCCCGGACGCGATGCGACAAACCGACACATGCGAGGAGTTGATGCGTCCGAATATACACGTTATGTTCGCATGATGGCAACCGCTGCACCGTATATCAACCCCGCGACTTCGATGAGGGTTCCGTTTGCTCGTCTTGGACAGAGTCAACAGGGAACCATGGACGCTCGTATCGTAGGTCCTATCTTTTCCGGGCTGCGACCGTTTGTTGCGAATAAGTAATGAGTTGTCCTCCCGGTTTCGAGGTAGGGTTAGCG
>Ga0114964_10000274_pt1 | contig 39855 bp, 36 predicted proteins | sample C_131016_MF_Meta_FD_92638 | JGI IMG/M metagenome (GOLD analysis project Ga0114964, IMG submission 92638) | Freshwater microbial communities from Lake Croche, Canada to study carbon cycling - C_131016_MF_MetaG | ecosystem: Environmental > Aquatic > Freshwater > Lake | place: Lake Croche, Canada... | reverse complement strand
TAGATATCTGCCGTATCAAGCAGGGTAATTCCGGCATCGAGTGCTGCGTGAATTACACTTATTGCACGATCAGGACTTTTTGTTAAATCCGGATCTCGGTCATGCGGAAACGAAAGAGGCATACAGCCCATACCAATTGCCGAGACTGTGAAAGGACCAAGTTTGCGCTGAGGAATCATTCCCGAACTCTATCCCGTACCGGTATTTGAAGAAATGTTTAATTCTTATTGCTGGCAGCCCAGATGCCAAATGAAGGCGTTTACGTAAAACCACGGAACCGTTAGGGTCAGTTTATGGAAAATATTGTTTTGGTTGAACTTCTGGATCCAGAAAAACTAACTCCTTTCGGTGAAAAATTTTCCGAGAGAGAGGCGCTACGACTGATCGACTTTGCGCGGGGATCAGTGGTTCCGGAAGGCGGTTTTGGGTATCTCGATTCGGATGGCTCTGTAGATAGGACCCAACCTCGAGAGCTTTATATCCAATGCCGCATGATTCAGGTCTTTGGTCTCGCTCACCTTACGGGAATGGCCGAAGGAATAGAGCTAGTTGCGCAAGGAGTAGACACGCTCCTTGATCAATTTCTAGATAGGACATTTTCGGGATTTTTTAGTTCAATTAACTATTCGAATGAGGTTGTAGATGATGCAAAGATGGCCTACGGACACGGATTCGTACTCCTCGCAGCTAGCACGGCGAAGGCTTGTGGTGTTCCTCGGGCGGGTGAATTACTCGATGCCGTAGACAATGTTATAGATCGTTATTTTTGGGACCAAAGTTTTGGCCTGATGAACAATGCATGGGATAAAGAATTCGTCCGATGTGATCCGTATCGGGGAGTCAATGCCAACATGCATGCAGTTGAGGCATTTCTTGCCGCTTTTGATGTCACAAAAAATAATAAATATCGAGAACGTGCCTTATTAATCACTCAAAAAGTAGTTGATTCTTTTGCAAAAGATAATCAGTGGATGTTGCCAGAGCACTTTGATTCGGAGTGGAATCCGCAACTTGATTACAATAAAGAGAGACCGGCAGATCCCTTCTGCCCGTATGGTGTCACGATTGGGCACCTCTTTGAGTGGTCCCGTTTAGCGCTACAAGTAGGCCTACAAAATGATTCCAACGCATCACTACAAGAGTGGATTTTACCCGACTCTCAATCTCTATACAGGTTAGCAAAGGAAGCAGGGTGGGCTGCCGATGGAACGGCTGGATTTATTTATACCATGGATTGGAATCAAAAGCCGGTCGTTCGTTCTAGAATGGCATGGGTCGTCAGTGAGGCGATCATGGCTGCTTACTCGCTTTGGATAATAACGAACGACCAAAATTACCTGGATGACTACACGGATTGGTGGAGTTACGCCCAGGCATACATGATGGATTACGAACTAGGCTCCTGGTTTCACGAACTCAGTCCCGCTCAAAAGGTCATCACTGACACTTGGCGCGGTAAGCCGGATGTCTATCACCTTTTTAACACCTGTCTATTGACCATGTATCAATTCAAGCCAAGTTTTGTTGCAGTTGCGCTTTAGAACCAATTGAGACCGAAACATCTCGATGCACATAGAAATCTTCCGAACTAACTCTTACATTTTGCGGGATAACGCTGTACCTTGTTGACGTTCTTGGTAAATGACCAAGAATCGGAAATGGAGTCCATGCACATGGTTAAATTTAAAGGTTACCGTTCTGGTCTCGCGGTTATCGCGGCACTGGGACTAACCACAGGTTTAGTCACCGCTTCAAACGGATCTGCGGCAACAAAAGTAGATCCGACTTGGAACTGTGTTCCATCGAAATCAAAGCCCGCGAATATTTCGCTCATTGAATATTTTGCTGGTCCAGCCCGTACACCGCTTTTGAATGCCTTTGCTCGCCAATATGAGCAAAACCATCCTGGTGTAAAGATCAACATTATCTCTCCGTCGCAGGCAGATGCTCCGGCAAAAATCACTCAACTTCTTCAAGCGGGAGCCGTTGATATCGTCGAGCCAGGTGGAAATATTCAGGGAAATGCCGTCTCAGCTAAGCAGTTGGCGAACATCTACCCTTATATCTCCAAATCAAAGAGCTGGGCAGGTTTAACTGACTATTCTCAGTTCCAAGCACAGGCTTTCGGAAAGAACGTTATTTATGTAATGCCTAACGGTTATTACACAAAGGCTGCCTTCATCAGAACGCAACCATTTAAAGACGCTGGACTTCCACTTCCAAAAACTTGGGATGACATTCTTAACGCTTCCTCAAAGATCAACACTTCGAGTTCATGGGTATACGCCATGCGCGGAGCGAAAGCATCCTTCACTCAAGCGATCTTTATCATCCGTGCTTATAACGCACCAGACCTAAATCTCGGCGGTTATTTCAACAAGAGTACGGGAAAGAGCATGTTTGAGAACCCTCTCTCTCAGGTTGCATTGGATAAGTTGATGCAGATTTGGCACAAGGCTTCTCCACCTGCAGCAGTTTCTTGGGGCTATCCAGAGATGGTTCAAGGATTTGTTAATGGAACAGCAAACTACCTGATTCAGGATAACGAAGTTATTCAAATTGTTTCAGATGGTTTTGCTCCATTCGGTCAAGGATGGACTTTGGCACAGATGCCTAAAGGACCAACAGGTTATTCTGCTCAAGATGTAAGTGGTACAGGATGGTCTGTCACACAAGCTTCTAAGTGCAAGAATGTTGCCGCTGGATTCATCGACTTCCTCAGCTCCGACCCACAAGCATCTATTTTTGCACGTGCTTATGGCGTTGGTCCTATAACCAAAACTGCTAGCAAGGATCCATTCTTTAAGACTGGCGCATGGTCGATTTATAACACCATTGGTCAAGATCCTAAGGAGTTGAAGCTCAACGGAGAAGATGTCAATCAGGCATGTTACGGAGCATTCTTCACCCAAGCAGATAAAGATATGCAAGCCATGTACGCCGGGACACTATCAACCTCTGATGCACTTAAGTCATGGGCTAGTTACTGGAATACAAGTTGCACCAATACAAGTAAGTCCTAACAGGAGTTTTGAATTCCTAACTAGGCTTAACGCGTGAAATCGAATCACGGATGTCGGCGAAAAATTTCTGGCATCCGTGATTTCGAGCAATAAATCCATCAGAGATCAATGCGGAGAGAGATTCAATATGGCGCCAAACATCTTTACAATTACGAGTAAAAGTGGACGCAAAACAAAGAATCTCCTCGTACCGTTGGCTTTCTTGCTGCCGGCCCTTTTGTTTGTCGCAGTCTTTGTCTACTACCCTGTAATCAGAACCTCTTCTTTAGCTTTTCAACATTATCAGCTGTACGACCAAGGACATATTTTTTACAATGGATGGAAGAATTTTACAGATTTATTTCACGATGTTCACTTTGCTCGAATCATTCAAAATTCTATTCTTTGGGTTTTGGTCTCTATCATTTTTCAATTCACTATTGGATTTGGAATCGCTCTTTATCTTCAGAAGAAATTTAGATTTTCGGGACTTTATCAAGGAATAATTTTTATTCCTTGGGCACTTTCAGGATTCTTGATGGGTCTCATATGGAAATGGATTTTTGATGATGATCTAGGCGTCTTGAATGACATGCTCTTAAAAACTCACCTAATTCATACCAGAATTCCATGGCTTTCAAATCCCAATTGGGCAATGGCCGCAGTGATTATCGCAAATATTTGGTACGGAGTAACTTTCTTTGTCATCATGATTTTGGCGGCGCTTCAAGGCGTTCCGAAAGAAATACTTGAAGCAAGTGAAATAGATGGCTGTAGTAAAGTTCAATCCCTCTTTTTGGTTATCATTCCTTACATTAAATCTACCCTCATTATTATCGTATTACTAAGAATAATTTGGATTACGAACTCGCCAGAAATCATTTATGGAATGACCAATGGCGGACCAAATCAGAACACAAACATACTTTCATCATGGCTAGTACAGAAGATTACTGGTGAACAAGACTGGGGAGCTGGGTCAGCTCTAGGAATGATTATCCTCGGCATACTTCTCATCTTTTCAATCTTTTACATGTATGCAACTCGTCTAGAGAAAGAGAGCGAGGGTATCTAAATGTTTAAGACCTTTGGAAAAGCCACGAAGTTTTCTGTTTTGTCCATCTGGTTAATTTTCACTATATTCCCGCTCTATTGGATTGGCCTCACATCTATAAAACCAACACGAGAAGTAACGAAGGTTTATTATCTTCCCCACAAAAACGCAACGCTTTTGCATTACCGATCATTGTTTAAAGATTACGCCTTTGGTGACTACATCAGAAATAGCTTGATTGTCTCACTTGCTGCCTCGCTATTTGTGATTGTCATCGCTCTCCTCGGAGCTTACGCATTAGCTCGCTACAAATTCAGGGGTAAAAATCAAATTATCCTTGCCTTTCTCATAACGCAGATGATTCCTGGCCTCATCGCACTTGCTCCACTTTATCTATTGTTAAGTCGAGTCCATCTCCTAGATACGCTCTATGCATTAATTCTTTGTTACATCGGGGGGATGATTCCGTTCGCAACCATCATGCTCCGAGGTTTTTTGCAACGAATTCCACCAGAATTGGATGAAGCAGCGCTAATCGATGGGTGTAATCGGTTTACTGCACTTTTTCGAGTAGTTGCGCCAGTTGCGTTGCCTGGAATTGCAGCCACTTTTATATTTTCATTTGTCCAATGTTGGAATGAGCTATTTCTGGCTTTAATGCTCATCAATTCGGATGCCAACAAGACATTCGTTATCGGCGAGCGATCCTTTGTTGGTGCCTATTTTATTAACTGGGGCGGATTATCCGCTTCGGTAATGATTGGCATCATCCCAACAATTATCATGTTTGCTCTCATGTCCAAATTTATGATCTCCGGTCTCGCTTCAGGAATCGTGAAGGGTTAAGAATGAGCTTTGACCTGCAGGAATATAAATCGGAATGGACTTTAGATCCGAATTATCATCATTTAAATCATGGATCTTTTGGCGCGGTTCCGAGGATAGTCCAGGAGGAACAATGGCGTTGGCAGCAGAGGGTCCAGCAAAATCCTGTCCAATTTTTTGCGCGGGACGCTATGCGCGAAGTAGCCGAAGCGCGAACTTTAATCGCCAGTTTCCTGGGTCAAAAAGCCGACCAAATCGCTCTCATACGAAATACAACAGAGGGTGCCAGCACAACGATGAGAGGCTTCCCGTTTCGACCGGGAGATGAGGTTATAGTTTTAGACCACGAGTATGGAGCTGTTGCATTTGCGGTCCAACGAGCGGCGACAGCAGCCGGTGCATCCGTTATTGAGGTTTCTATCCCGCGATTGGCTACCGACGAAGAAGCAATCCATATCATTGAACAAAACTTCACATCGAAAACCCGCATGCTTGTCGTGGATCATGTGACCTCGGCGACTGCACGTACATTTCCAGTTACCCAACTCAGCGAATTGTGTAAATCTCGTGGTATCGCGATTACGATTGATGCTTCGCATGTACCTGGAAATCTGGAATTAGATTTGGATGCAATAGACCCAGATTTTTGGTTTGGAAACCTGCATAAATGGGTAGCAACTCCTTTGGGCGTTGGTGTTTACCGGATTGCCGAACGCTGGCAAGAAAAGATGCGCCCTTTGATTGTTTCCTGGCAAGACCATGAAGAGTATCCACTACCTTGGGATATGTTGGGCACCGTAGATCTTTCAGCGTGGTTGTCCGCACCAAAAGCGATTAATTTCTTCAAAGAAATTGGTTGGGGTCGGGTAAGGGCTGCAAATATTGAACGAATGCGCTTCGGTAGAGATTTGGTCATGAAAGAACTAGGGGTCGGTCTGGATCAGCTACGAGAAGAAGAGTTGCCGCTGGGGGTAATTCCGCTCCAGAAATTGAGTGGTGGCCGCGAAGGTTGCCATGCGCTACAGCGCAAATTCTCGGAAGAATACAAAATCGAAGTCCCATTCACTACCTATGGAAATTCGACAGAATATTTCATGAGAGTTTCGGGACAACTTTATAATGATCCAAGTGATTATGAGGCTTTGATTATTCCCATCAGGAAAGAATTAGGCTAGGAATGTTCCTCGAGCCTGATGAACATGAAAATCTATTAAAGATTCAAGCAAGATCTTTGTGGCTAGCTGTTCGGATGATTGATTATGCAAACCATGATCGCCCGAATTATGACGGCCTAAAGGTTGGTGGTCATCAAGCATCCAGCGCCTCTATGGTTTCGATTTTAACTGCTCTCTATTTTCACCACGTAGATGCGGAAGATCGGATAAGCGTTAAGCCGCACGCTTCTCCGGTTTACCACGCTATGCAATACCTTCTAGGGAATCTAGATAAGCGCTATCTCACGGAATTGCGTGCTGTCGGGGGTTTGCAAAGCTACCCATCCCGCACCAAAGATCCTGAAAGCATAGATTTTTCCACTGGCTCTGTCGGCCTCGGAGCAACCGCACCACTCTTTGCAGCAGTGACTCGTCGATATGTTGATGCACATTTCGGTAAGAGATCAGATGCTCGATTCATTGCAGTTATTGGAGATGCTGAACTAGATGAGGGGAATATCTGGGAAGCTGTAGCGGATCAGGCTACAAAGGGATTGGGAAACGTCATGTGGGTCGTCGATTTCAATCGACAATCCCTTGACCGTGTCATACCGGGCATTCGAATTGCACAGTGGCGGTCTCAGTTTGAAGCCGCCGGCTGGCATGTAATCGAAGTTAAATATGGCACTCGATTACTGGAAACTTTTAAGAGAGATGGTTCTGAAGTCTTCAGAAATTGGTTTGATGATATTCCAAATGAACAGTATCAATCGCTCTTCATGGTTGAAAAAAATGAAGTGCGTAGCATCTTCTTAGATGGGGCTCCGGCGGGCGTCGAGGATTTTCTTGCAGATTTCTCCGACGAATCCCTTTTCGACATCCTGACCGACCTTGGCGGTCACAATTTGGAGACGCTAATCCAAGGCTTTGAGGAGTGCGATCAGATCACGGATAAACCAAGCGTGGTCTTTGCCTATACCGTAAAGGGCTGGGGGTTGCCTATGGCTGGTGATCCCAGAAATCATTCCGCTCAGATGACACCACTACAAATATCTAATTTGCGCTCACAAAATGCTTTATTTCTAGAGAATGAATGGGATCGGTTTGGAACCGAGACCGAGGTTGGAAGATTTTGTGCCGCTCGTGCACTTGTTTTAAAGAGAGAGGTGTCGACCTCGCGCCCGTTTGACATTGCAATTCCCTTGACTTCTGGCTTGAAGACAAGCGGGATTATGTCGACACAGGAAATCTTTGGCAGGGTTATCACCGAAATAAGTCGCGATGATGCAATTCGAAAATTCCTCGTGACCACCGCACCAGATGTAGCAACGTCAACAAATCTGAGTGGTTTTATTAATAGGGCTGGGATTTTCTCTCCCGTAGCTTTACCAAGGTGGAACGAGGATCCCATTCTCAAATGGATAGAAGGTCCGACCGGTCAACATATCGAGCTAGGTATCAGCGAGATGAATCTTTTCATGCTTCTGGGAATGCTTGGCCTTTCGCACGATCACTCTCATCAACGTTTAATTCCAATTGGAACCGTCTACGATCCATTCGTAGTCAGGGGTCTAGATTCTTTCCTATATAGCGTCTACTCCGGAGCAAAATTTATCGTAGCTGGCACGCCATCCGGAATAACACTCTCACCTGAAGGTGGCGCGCATCAGTCCACGATTACACCATCTATTGGGATGGAGCTTCCCGGTGTCGTATTTATCGAGCCTGCTTTTGCTCAGTCTTTGGATTGGTTACTCTGCGACGCTATGGCCCATGTGGCAGGCCTCCGCGAGGATACCGCTCCGGATCTGAGACCCTCTGAACTCGCCTTTTATTTCAGACTCACCACACGCCAAATAGACCAAACACCGTTCGACCTAGCGAGAGAACGCTTGGGTGACGCGGTGTTACGAAGCCAGGTATTAGCTGGCGGTTATCGATTGGTAGATGGTAGAGCGACACGTGCGCAACTAACAGAAAATATTGCGGCTCCAATTGTCTATTTAGTGGCAACTGGAGCAGTTATGCCGGAGGTTATTGAAGCGGCAAACGAGTTGGCATCTGAGGGGATAGTTGCCCATGTAATAGATGTAACCTCACCTGGTCGACTATATGCGTCGTGGCAAAGAACACTCAAACAAGGTATTCGGACCGCAAGGACTCCATCTTTTCCCGGATCGTTACGTCCGCTCTTTGATGAGCGAGCTCCCGTAGTTTCGATACACGATGGTGCATCGCATGCCATGGCATGGTTTGGATCAGCCTTGGGGATGCCTCAAGTTGCAATGGGCGTTGATAGCTTTGGTCAGTCTGGCTCTATTCAAGATTTATATAAAACACATGATTTAGATTCAGGTTCTATCGTTAATGGAGCGCTCGCTGCATTAAGTCTTGACCTCTAAAACCAGCTTTTACCGTAACATTTTTTATTGAAAATAGAGAGGATCACATCAATTAAACTCCCGGATTTCCTCTCTCAGATTGATGAATTGTTAACTGGCGCAGCACCAAGAACTCTCATCGGTATCGTTGGGAAACCCGGCTCAGGAAAATCAACTCTCGTTGACCTCGTAAGAGAGCGCTTTCCAAGCACAAACGTCGCAATCATACCTATGGATGGATATCACTTAAGTAATGAAATTCTCCTTGAAAGAGGAATGAGAGATCGCAAAGGTGCCCCAGATACTTTTGATGTTGAACAATTCCTTCTACTTCTCAAACGCGTTAAAGAAACTACTGAGGAGATCAGTTTTCCAATCTTTCACAGAGAAATCGAAGCATCTGTAGAGGGTGAGGGTGTTGTCTCTGGTTCCGCTAAAGTGATAATCATCGAAGGTAACTATCTACTCTCTCGAGATTATGGTTGGCAGTATGTAAGGCCGCTATTGGATCAGAGTATTTACCTAAAATTGCCCGACGAAGAGCGAATCCGGCGACTGATCGAACGTCATATCCAGTTTGGTAAAAGTCAGGAGGAAGCCATTCAGTGGGTCTTAGGGAGTGATCAGCGCAACGCGGAATACATTGAAACAACTAGTTTTATCGCACAATTAACCTTAGAGATGGATTAAATCTCCTTCACCCAAGCTAATTGAAAAAGATGACGCTAGGCGTTGACCAACAACCATTTTGCGGTTTCCACATCAGTTGCCAGAGTATTGATCCATCCTCCCCGAAGAGCTGCACGGATAGCTTCGTACTTTGATTGTCCGCCTGCAACGCCGATCCGAGTATCCGCTTGCCTTAACTGTTCGAGTGAAATTCCAATCACGCGTTCGTCTAGTTTGGTCGTTACGGGATTACCATCTTTATCAATAAATCGAAGGTTTACCTGACCCACTGCGCCAGCCTTCTTGGCACCTTCAAATTCTTTTGCAGTAAAGAAGTTATCTCCACCAGTGAGCGGAGGAACAATTTCGCATGTTCCGATGCCAACGAGTGCAAGCTCTACGCGATCAAGAAGCCGAAATGCATCCTGAACGTGAAAATCATTCTTGAAAAGCACATCACGTATCTCTTTACTTTGTACCACTCCTGGAACACGTAAAAACATTGGTTGCGCATGAATAATTTCGGCGAATTGTTGTGTAGTGAGTGCTGCTTCATGTTGTGCTGCCGGATCTCCAACGTCACCCAGCATCTCAACAACAAACTTGGCCTGTGAATTCTTGTTGTTTTTAAATGCTTCGACTGTGGCGCGTAATGAGCGAGACCATGAGGTGAAGCCGACGACATTTGCATTAATTCCACTCGTCGCAAGTCGAATTGCGAGTAGCTGACCTAAGTCATGAACCAATTCACTTTCATTCATTACTTGAGGAGCATCAAATACATGAACTTCCTTCATGCTGTACGCCTCTTCAAGGCCACTTTCGAGTTCAGTAAAAAGATCACTCGGAAGGTTAATCTCCATACGAACGATACCTGTTGATTTAGCTTGATCAAGTAGACGGGAGACACCAGACTGGGAGAGCTTAAAGCGCTTAGCGATTTCACCCTGGCTCAAATTGCGCACGTGATACATCCAAGCAACTTTGGCAACGAGGCGCTCAAGATCGATGTCCGAGCTTGGAAGCGCTCTGACTATTGCGTCCGATTTATTCGCTTTGCTACCCTTTGCCATAGTTCAGTAACCTTCCCTTCCAGCGATTTATAACAATTTAATTACAAACCACAATTTCTGTTGACACGAAGAGTAGCAGGATTTAACGTATAGGTGCATGAATAGTTATCTATTAAATGAATATCTATTCATACACCGAATCCCCTAATAGGGGTAGAAATGGAGTGAAAATGCGTGGAAAGAAGATTGTTCTCGCAGTAGCCGCTATCGTGGCGCTTGTTGCGGGAAGCACATTCGCTGGCTCTTCGGCTCAGGCTGCAGGCAAGCAGAAGACTATTGGCGTGGCTGTTGCGGATCAGAAGTCACTTTTCTACATCGCTGCAGTTGACGGTATGAAGAAAGCTGCAAAGGCTAACAACGTAAAGTTGATCATCCTTTCAGCAGATAACGATGCTAACAAGCAGGTTGGACAGGTCAACAGCCTTCTAACTCAAAATATCGATGCCCTGGTCTTTATCGCACAGGACGCTACTGCAGCAGCAGCAGGTGTCAAGGCAGCAAACAAGGCAAAGGTTCCAGTCATCGCCGTCGATGAGAAGCCAGAAGCTGGAAACGGCGTTCTTGCGACATACATCGCTACAAACTCAGTGACAGCAGCTGATCAGCTCTGTACCTGGCTCTTCAAGCAAGTCGGCAACAAGGGTGAAATCGGAATTCTTCATGGTGTTCTTGGTGCGACAGCCGAAGTGCAACGCACACAGGGATGCCAGGCTGCACTAAAGCGCACACCTGGAATCAAAGTCGCAGCTGAAGCAACCGCTAACTGGGATGAAACACAAGCCTATAAGGCAGCACAGAACATGCTTCAGGCAAACCCAAATATCGTTGCGATTTTTGGAGAATCTGACGCGATGGGTCTAGGAGCCGCGAAGGCCGCTAAAGATGCGAACCGTAAGATCATTTCGGTCGGTATCGATGGATTCCCAACAATGGTTGCGGGAATCAAGGCGGGCTTAACACAAGCTACTCAGGCTCAAGTTCCTTATCTCATGGGTCAACAGTCAATTACTGATGCCCTGAAGGTACTTGCTGGTAAGAAAATACCCGCTGTTCAGTACAAGCCAACTGTTTTGGTTACAACAGAGAATTCAAACTCTGTGAACCCAGTTGATTTCTACGGACCAAACGTCAAGTAATACCTCTCTGAGGTAGGCACAAGAAAAAGTAAAGGACCCGTTAGCCAAACGACGGGTGTTAACGGGTCCTCTACTTCTATAGAAAGGAGTGAAGCGAAAATGACAACTAGGTCATTAACGGTGGCAAATATAGATAAGTCCTATGCGAGCGTGCAAGTGCTCCACTCTGTGAGTTTTAACGTGCCAGCAGGCGAAGTGGTCGGTCTCATCGGTGAAAATGGCGCCGGAAAGTCAACAATTTCCTCAATAATTGCCGGGGTTGTTCAACAGGATTCCGGGCAGATGACATTAGATGGGATTCCATATACCCCGGGATCTCCAGCCGACGCAATCTCTCAAGGCGTGGCACTTATCCACCAAGAGATTCGCATGATCCCCGAACTTTCCATTGCCGAGAATATTTTTCTTGGTCGACTTCCTATGAAAAATGGACGAGTTGATACTTCGAAACTGTATGCAGATACTGACGAGGTATTGAAAAAACTAGGAGTAAAGGTTGACCCACGCCGAAAAATCCGTGGACTTTCAATTGCAGCTCAACAAAGCATAGAAATTGCAAAAGCGATATCTCGCAAACCGCGGTATGTCATTTTTGATGAACCATCGGCTTCGTTAACTCCTCATGAGACTGATCGCGTACTTCAACAAATAAAAGTTCTCTCTCAAGAAGGTGCAGGAGTTATCTACATTTCTCACCGGCTCGAAGAAGTTACGAAGGTCGCATCGCATATTATCTGCCTACGCGATGGTCGTGTGGCAAAAACCTGGAGCTCTGGCAACGTGGCTCAGGACGATCTTGTGAAGGCGATGGTAGGGCGCGATTTCAGATTCGAACATCATGCCCCTGTAGAAACTGGGGATAATGAGATAGTTCTAGAAATTAGAAATCTCTGCAGGAGTTCAGTCTTTGAAGGAATTAATTTCTCTGTCGCAAAAGGTGAAGTATTCGGAATTGCCGGACTTGTGGGGGCCGGCCGGACTGAACTAGTACGGGCTATTGCAGGAGTTGATCGCCGCACAGCCGGTGAAATATTTGTTAATGGAAAATTAGTAAAGATTAATTCACCTGCTCATGCGATTCGTGAGGGGATCGTTATGGTTCCTGAAGATCGTAAAGGACAAGGACTTAATCTAGGGCACACAGGAGCCCAAAATATTGTTGCACCGTGGGAAAGAATTCTTCGAAAGGCTCGTTTCGTTACTAAAGGCTGGGTAAAAAACCTTGCAGAAAATTCTGCCGAAGCGTTCGATGTCCGCGGTGGTATTCATCAACCAGTGGTGCGACTTTCCGGTGGTAATCAGCAGAAAATCCTGTTGGCCAAGTGGCTAGTTCTGGAGCCGAAAGTACTAATTCTGGATGAGCCCACTCGCGGCGTGGATGTGGGTGCAAAGATGGCTATTTATCAAATTATTCGCGATGTTGCTTCTCGAGGAGTGGCAGTAGTGGTGGTCTCATCTGAACTTGAAGAGATCCTAGGAATATCTAATCGTGTCCTCGTTATGTCGGGTGGAAAGCAACGAAAGATTCTATCTCGTTCCGAAGCAAATGCCGAAAGCATCATGAGCTTAGCAATGCCCATTGGGGTCAAATAATGTCGCGAATTAACCGCCTAAAGATTACGAGTAATGAGAGAGAGTGGAGGTACTCGTGAATAACGCAAGTGAAGTCGATCAGGAGAGAGAATCGGGGCAGAGGAAGTTCCTTTCTTGGGCTCTCAAGATTGCCAATGGACCCATCATCGGTCTCATCATCATGTGCATTGTATTGACTATTACATCTCCTTACTTCCTCACTACACGCAACATCAACAATATCCTTGTGCAGAGTTCAGATATTGGAATTCTTGCTGCTGGGGAAGCGCTCGTAATCCTTATAGGTGGAATCGACCTTTCGGTTGCAGCAATAATGGTTGTCACCATGATGTTCTCTGCATGGCTCTATAAATTCCATCAATTCCCTTTTGCTTTAGCCCTTCTCTCTGGCCTAGTTCTAGGAGCGCTTATTGGATTAGTGAATGGACTACTTGTTTCCTACGGAAAAGTTCAAGCATTCGTGGCGACTCTCGCGACGATGTCTGCCTGTCTAGGAATGGCACTCGTCATCACAAACGGAAATACCATCAACACATTCCCAGAAGGTTTCGCTGCATTGACTAACAATGCAACGGACCTAATCCCTGTACAGTCAATACTGCTTGCCTTTGTCTTTATTGTTCTCGGTTTCTGGCTTAAGTTCAGACCTGCAGGTAGGGCGCTCTTTGCGATTGGCGGAAATGAAGAAGTTGCTCGACTATCAGGATTACCGGTCAAGCGCCTAAAAACATTGGTCTACGTGATTTCAGGATTCCTTGCAGCACTCTCGGGTTGGATAAATATTTCTCTTCTCGACTCTGCACAACCAACCGCAGGATCAAGTTATTTGTTGACTGTGATTGCGGTAGTAGTCATTGGCGGCGCATCACTCGCTGGTGGCGTCGGTTCAATGGGACAAACTTTCATTGGTCTGCTTATCATCGGTGTTCTTAATGCAGGCCTGGCATTACTTCATGTGAATCCAAATCTTCAGCAAGTCGTTATCGGTGCGGTAATTCTCGGGGCCGTTCTCACTGATCGCAGTCAATTCAATTTCTCCTTGAAATTCAAAAGAAGGGCTCGTACATGAGTTTAGAACTTTCAAAAGAGTTTCTCCTGGAAGCTCAGCGTCGAATGGTTCGCATTCGCCTCTTTGACGAACGTGCTTCCAAGATGGTCAAGCGAGGACAGATTCCGGGAACAGTGCACACCAGTATTGGTCAAGAAGCGCAAGTTGTAGGTGCCTGCATGGCACTCGGCGATCAGGACTATATGACGGGGAATCATCGCTCACATGGTCATCCGATTGGCAAAGGATCGCCACTTTCACCTTTGATGGCAGAGCTCGTTGGAAAGGCAACAGGAGTGTGCAAAGGGCGTGGGGGATCTTTGCACCTCGCGGATTTCAGCGTTGGTTCATTAGGAGAATCGGGAATCGTGGGTTCATCGATTCCGATTGCAACTGGTGCAGCTCTGTCATCAAAGGTTCTCGATAATGGGAAAGTCTCATTGGCGTTCTTTGGAGATGGGGCCGCAAACCAAGGCAATCTCTACGAATCAATGAATCTCGCTGGGATCTGGAAACTTCCCGTGATTTTCTTATGCGAAAACAATCTCTATGCACTCTCTACCCCCGCTCATACAGTGACGAGTGGTGTAATTGCATCTCGTGCCGCCGGTTTTGATATTCCTGGAATTCGAGTTGAAGATGGACAAGATTTCCTGAATGTATTCAACGTTGTAAAGACAGCCGTCGATCGAGCTCGCAGAGGTGAAGGACCTTCGTTAATCGAAGTTATTACCTATCGATTTAATGAACACTCCGAGGGTCTTCGACTAGGTGTCGATTACAGAGACCAGGACGAAAAGGCGCAGTGGCTAGCAAAAGATCCCATTGTTATCTTCCGTGACTATCTCATTAAAGAAGGGATTGCTTCACCTGAAGAACTCGATGCGATTTATGTTGCCGTTGAAGTTGAAGTTGAAGAAGCTTTCGAATTTAGCCAATCAAGTCCTTTCCCAGATCCAAAAGATCCCTATGAAAATCTCTATACAGAACCGTTTGAGGTGTTTGCATGAAGTCAGTAATGAGCTATCTCGGTGCTATTGGTGCCGCACAACGTGAAGCGATGGATGCCGACGATCGTGTCATCATCATCGGCGAGGACGTTGAAGCGAATGTTTACGGTACGACAGGTGCGGGTAAGGCTCGTGCCGCGGAAGGAGACTTCTTGCAGCGTTACGGGAAGAATCGGATTCGCAATACGCCAATTTCAGAAGAGATTATTGTTGGTGCAGCTGCAGGTGCTGCAATGACCGGACTTCGCCCTATAGTCGATCTCTCTTATTCTTCCTTTACCTACCTTGCGATGGATCAATTCGTCAATCAGATTGCAAAGAACCGATTCATGTTTGGTGGGCAAGCTTCGATCCCTGTAGTTTTTCGATCAGCTATGTTCTATGGGCTAAATACAGGTGCACACCACTCTGATCGCCCTTATCCAATGTATATGAATGTTCCTGGTCTGAAGATTATTACTCCCGCATCCCCAAGTGACGCAAAAGGTCTTTTACGGTCTGCAATCGATAGTGACGATCCGGTCTTGATCTTTGAAGCATGCCCGCTATGGCCAATGAAGGAAGAAGTTGAAGAAGACGAATATTGGATTCCTCTAGGCGTAGGTCGCACTCTTCGTGAGGGCTCTGATCTCACTATCGTGGCCATTTCTGGATCTGTCCCTGAAGCTGTTGCAGCAGCGGATGAACTCGAAAAAGAAGGTGTCTCTGTAGAAGTATTTGACCCTCGCACCTTAGTACCCATGGATGTACCAGGGATCATAAATTCCGTAGCAAAGACTGGGCATTTAGTCATCGCTGATCCAGCCCATCAAACATGCGGTGCGGCTGCAGAAATTTCTGCACTTGTCGCAGAGCACGCATGGGGTTCACTCAAAGCTCCGATTAAGCGTGTCACAACTCCAGATACCCAGATTCCTTTCAGTCCAGCGCTTGAAAAGCATCTCTATCCGAATCGTATTTCGATCGCAGACGCCGCGCGTTCAATCCTTCACGTTTCACAACCAATCTAGAGAAAGAGAAGAAAATGCGAGTAGAGGTATTACTTCCCCAGTGGGGAATGGGTATGAGCGAAGGCGTCATCTCATTATGGTTAAAAAAAGTTGGCGATTCGGTTAAAGAAGATGAACCGATTGCAGAAGTTGAGGCTGAGAAAGTTGAAGAGGAGCTGACCGCTCCTGCAACGGGAATACTCACCGAAATCTTAGTTCCTGCTGGAGATACCGCAGAGGTACGAACAGTTGTAGCGATTATCGAAACCGCCTAATTATGGAGAATTTTGACGTAATCATTATTGGCGGAGGAGTCAATGGTGTCGGTATAGCTCAAGAGGCAGCATTACAGGGTTTACGTACTGTGCTGCTTGAGCAAGACGATCTATGTAGCGGCGTTTCGGCATGGTCTGGTCGCTTGGCGCATGGTGGATTGCGTTATTTGGAGCACTTCGATTTTGCACTAGTTCGTGAGTCACTTCTTGAACGAGAACGGCTTGTAAAGAATGCTCCACATCTTGCAAAGCATGTTCCCTGGATCATGCCTGTGTACAAACACAGCAAACGTAGTGCTCAGCTTGTTCGCCTTGGAATGATTCTCTTTGACATTCTCTCTTTCGATAAATCAGCACCGCGGCACAAATTCCTCAGCAAGAAAAAAGTTATAGAAAAATTTCCTGGGATAGAAACCGAGGGATTAACGGGTGGTTTTCACTATTGGGATGGCCAGATCGAGCTAGCAGAACGCCTTTGCGTGGAGGTCGCTCTCGATGCACAAGCCCATGGCGCCGAATTTCGGACCCACTCTCGCGTCGATTCACCAGTCATCTTTGAAAATCGAGTTACCGGCGTTAACTATACTGATCTCATTACGGGCGAAACACATACTGTTAGCGCCCCGGTTGTATATAACGTGGCAGGGCCTTGGATTGACCGAGTATTTGCACAAAACTCACAGCTCCCCCCACGGCCACGACTCAATGGCGGAACAAAAGGCTCGCATCTGATTGTAGAGAAATTCCCAGGAGCACCGAAGGAGGTTGTCTATTACGAAACGAGGACCGACGGTCGACTAATTCTGGTAGTTCCATGGCTTGGAAAATATCTACTCGGTACCACGGATATTCGTTGGGAAGAGGATCCTGATGATGCGCGGTGCGACATTGGCGAACTTGAATATCTATTGAGTGAAGTAAATGCCCTCGTACCAGAAGCAAATCTCGCCTTTGAGGATGTTCTTTATACCTACAGCGGTGTTCGGCCATTGCCATACGAACCAGAGAAGGACGAGTCTGCGGTGACACGCACCCATATGCTCTTTGATCATAAAGTCAATGGACTAGATGGATTGGTAACTGTTGTTGGGGGAAAGCTGACAACCTTTAGACAGCTTGCCGAAGATGCAGTCGTTGACTTACATAAGCGGCTAGGGCGTGGAAAATTAAAGTCTCTTACTCGCCATCGCAGACTTCCAGGGGGAAAATTCGACGACTTCACTACCTTGCTAACCGAGCTTGGTAAAGCAGGAGTACCAAATACCGTTGCGTCCAGACTGGCTCGGATCTATGGTTCTCGTTCACTCGACATTTGGAATATTGCCGAACTCGATAAATCAAAGGCAGAGATTATCGATTCGTCAATTGGACTCACGCGTGCCGAAGTTGAATTTGCGCTCATCACTGAGTTTCCAAAGACGCTCACAGACCTCATGGCTCGTCGATTAATCCTCGCATTTGAAGCAGGACATGGGCTTATCGTCGTTAACGAAATTGCCAATATTGCCGCTGAAAAACTGGGGTGGTCCTCTGACGAAATTTCTCGCCAAATAGCTGGTTACAAAAAATGGTTAGACCATTTGGCTATCCCCGATGAAAAAGGACCGCGCTCTACTCACTTTGGAGCAAAGCAGTCAGGTGCTTCAAAATGAGCATGAAGCGCCATGTACTCGTCATTGATGCTGGCTCATCGAGCGTTCGTAGCCTGATCGTTGAGGATTCGGGCATCATTATTGGTGAAGGACGTAGCCCGATCTCTTGGAAACATCGCCATCCAGGTTGGGCAGAACTAGATCCGGTGGCGTTGTGGAAAGCAACCCGCCAAACGATCCTCGATGCGGTTCTCGATGCTGGAATTCCGATCACAACGATTGCTGCCGCCGGTATCACAAGCCACCGCGAGACGATCATGATCTGGGATAAAACAACAGGTGAGCCTGTTCACGACGCACTTGTTTGGATTTCAAACCAAACAGATGACATCATCGAACGTTGGAACAGCCAGGGACTCGCAGAAGAATTTATAGGACGAACTGGGCTTCGCAACGATTCATTTTTCTCTGCTGGAAAAATTGCTTGGCTTTTAGAGAATGTAGATGGGCTAAAACGTAAGATTTCTAGTGGGAAATTTATTGCAGGAACTGTTGATACCTGGCTCTCGTGGAATCTCAATGGCCGTACGATCCACGCGACAGATCCATCTTGTGCATCTCGTACAGCTCTCTTTAATATACATACTCTGCGGTGGGATAATGAGCTCCTAGGGATGCTGGATATTCCCGAGATCATTTTCCCGCAATTGATAGATTCTGATGGCGATTTTGGAAAGATTGATCGCTCTATTCTTGACGCTGACATTCCAATCCGAGCAGTAGTGGCAGATCAACAATCTGGGATGTTTGGACAAGCTTGCTTCACCGAAAATTCGATAAAGAATACCTTCGGGACAGCCGGTGTACTGACGGTCAATGTTGGAAATGCGCCACAAGCTGTTGAAGGTTTGACTGGTTCTGTCGCCTGGAAAGTTAAAGGCGATCTTAAGTATGAGATTGAAGGGGTCGTCTTCCACAGTGGCCAAACTATTCAGTGGCTAAGAGACAATTTAGGTGTTTATGCCCCAGCTAACCGAATCGATGACATTGTAAAATCGGTAAGTAATAATGGGGGCGTCTATTTGGTGCCAGCGCTCGGTGGGCTTGCCGCGCCATATTGGGACCGTAAGGCCCGTGCATCGATACAAGGACTATCTCTTGATACTACTTCCGCACATCTAGTTCGCGCAGCGGTAGAAGCAATGGCTTTCCAAACTCTCGACATCATTGAAAAGTTGAGCGAACTCAAAGTCGAATCGATCAAAGTTGATGGTGGTGGTGCAAGTTCAAATTTCCTCTGTCAATTCCTTGCAGATATATCTGGATTACGAGTTCTTCGGCCATTCGAGCTTGAACGAACCGCACTCGGAACAGCGTATGTGGCTGGACTAGGCGTTGGAATTTGGAGCGATCTTGAAGAAATTAATAATAATTGGAGCGCAGAAAGGATCTTTGAACCCGTCATTAAAGATTCTGAAAGAGAAAAAGTAATAAGTGAATGGAAAACAGCAGTTCAAAAAACTCTCACTGGAGGCGGGAAGAAGTGATTTTAACTAAAAATTCTGGTAACGGGACAGCGGCTATTTCGAGACGAGAAATTATGCAGCGCGCGCAGGCAGAAGGTTGGGCGGTCGGCGGATTCAATATGCACAATCCAGAGACGACGCAAGCGCTATTAAGAGCTGCGGAGATTTCGCAGTCTCCCGTCTTTATGCAAATAGGTCGCGCAATAATTCCACATATGGGGCTTAAGGCTGCCTTTGAAATGACAAAGCGAATTACCGATGAATCGGATGCCGCCTTCATTATTCACTTGGATCATGGATCCGAAGAGGAAGTGATCGAAGCTATTAACCTAGGTTTCAAATCAATTATGTTTGATGGTGCTCATTATTCACTCGATGAAAATATCCGAGTAACAAAGGAGATTGTAAAGCGCTGTCACGATAATGATGTCTATGTCGAAGCTGAACTTGGCAAGATTCCGGATGTAGGTCAAAAAGTTGATTGGAAGGATTACTATACCGACGTTAACGAAGCAGAGCGGTATGCCAACGAAACAGGAATCGACTCTTTAGCAATCTCTTGCGGGATTGTTCATGGGGTAATTCCTGACCTTGCTCCAGAACCACTTGCTCTTGATGTCGTCCATGCAATTCGCAAAGTAGTCTCTATCCCACTTGTCATGCATGGCGCCTCAGGTGTACCTGACGAGGAAATCCAAGCAGTTATCGAAGCTGGTGTAAGCAAAATAAATGCTGACACGGATCTTCGCTTCGCATTCCGTAAAGGTATTGAGGATACGTGGGCAAGGGGTGATGCCCAACTTGAAGTTGCGCTGGCAAATGGCCGTGAATATATGGTCGAAGCTACGGCAAGGAAAATGATTCTTTTTGGCTCAGCTGGTAAAGGAACGATCTACCCTCGGTATTCATCGGATGCTGGTCGATCATGGTGATGGGTGAGGAGGCAGTACTTTCCTCAGGGACGGCAGTTCCCCTCAAAGGTATACGTAAAGTTGCAGCACGCAGAATGGTACAGGCATGGGAAGCCCCCGTATTTCACCTTTCTACCGATGTAATTATGGAGAATGCGCTTTTCGCTGCGAAGAAACAATCAGGTACAACCGTAACCGATATCGTTATTGATGCAGTTGCTCAGGCTCTCAAAGAGAACCTACTTCTCAACGCTCATTACGCAGAAGAGACCGTCACCTCTTTTACCGAAATCAACATTGGAATCGCAGTTGCGACGCCAGCGGGACTCGTGGTTCCGGTAGTACACAATGTGGGCGATGACGATTTGCAAGCAATTGCTGAGAAGCGGTTAGCTATCGTCACAAAGGCACGAGATGGAAAGCTCTCCATGCCCGACATAGAGGGTGCTACTTTTACAATCTCTAATCTAGGGATGCTTGGCATCGATAGCTTCGATGCTATTGTCAATCCACCACAGGTAGCAATATTGGCCATCGGATCAACGAGGCAGATTCCAGTTGTAGAAAATTCAGAAATTGTCATTCGTAAAGTCGCGAACCTTACTTTGACTTGCGACCACCGAGCCGTCGACGGAGCCACGGGAGCCAAATTCCTTTCTACACTTCGTAGCAATCTAGAAAACGCTTGAGTCTGCTATGAATATATCCAAAACCCTCTCACCATATGGTCAGATGAAATTGATTGATGGTCCACATTTCATTGAGCCAGAGGACGAGATTCGAGTAGCTCCGAAGATACTTAGATACTCCATAGAAAAATCGGCCGGTACCTTTGCACGAATCTATCGTCCGCAACCAACCGTGGCTTTGACAAGTAGAGATAGCTCTTCTCGGGGTTATGAAAAAGCTCTGCTTCAGGCTAAAAATTTTGGCTTTAAGCCAGTGATTCGCTCCCCAGGTGGAAGAGCTGTCGCTTATCACGAGGAGTCTCTGGTTCTCTACATCCTCTCTCCGGACCCTGACCCACATCAATTGATCAATGAACGCTTCATGGCAATAGGCAAACTCTTTCTGCAAACATTAGATGCGCTAGGGATCAGCTCTGAATTAGGCCAACTTCCGCGTGAATTTTGCCCTGGGAAATATTCAGTAATCTCCAACGACGTGAAACTTGTCGGAACGGCTCAACGGATTATGCATGGCGGTTGGCTTATTGGCGCTTCTATCATTGTTAGCAATGTCGCACCGATTCGGGAAGTTCTTACAGAGGTTTATCACGCGCTAGAAATCGATATGAATCCAGGCACCATTGGTGCACTCAATGAATACATCCCGACGATAAGCGTCGATGATTTCACAACATCTCTGGTCACTACACTAAAGGACCATTTTGAAATCATGGAAGTCGACCTATTGATGAATATTCACGATTCTGGTCACGAGTTAGCAAACGCTTGATGGGTGCACTCGAAGAAGCTTTTGCGCTAATTGAGGAAGTAGATCCAGGAAAAACACTTCCCCAATGCGAAATAAAAATGATTGAAATTGGACCCGAAGCGCTTTTCCAGGTAAGCACCATAGTTCAACGCTTTATTCCGTTAAATTCTTCAATTGGGCTCATCATAGATAAAACGATGATTTTTCGAAAAGATCAAGATGTAAAAAGATACATTCAAGAAATCCTAGAAGAAGACTTTCATGTTAACGTCATCGCTTTAGATGATGGATATCCCGAATTACATGCTTCACGAGAGATAATTTCGGTCTCGTGCGAAAGAGCCGAGGGAGTGGCGGGCATTGTCTCTATCGGTGGAGGAACTATTACAGACATTGGCAAGATGACATCAGTTGCTTTAGGGTCCATTCCACATATTGTGGTACAAACCGCCGCTTCGGTAGATGGGTACACCGACAACGTTTCAGTTATCCTCATAAATGGAGTAAAACGTACCGTTCCCTCTCGATGGCCAGAAGCGCTCATCGCGGATACTTCTTTGATTGCCCAGGCACCTACCGTTATGAACCGAGCGGGTTATGGTGAAATTAATTCGATGTTTACGGCGCCAGCAGATTGGCGAATTGCTGCCGTTTTTGGCTATGAGAAAAAGTTTCACTGGGGACCAATCAAACTTTTGCATGGTGTTGGAGAGGGTATTGAAGAATGGGCACCCGGATTGCGCGCTTCCAATCTTGACTCTACCCAGAGATTAGTCAATGCTCTTGCAATTCGTGGAATTGTCACTGGGGTTGCTGACACCACTGCTTGTCTTTCAGGGATCGAACACCTCATCTCTCACATGCTAGATATGCACCATGGAGCACATCAAATGCCAATCGGTCAGCATGGAGCCCAAGTAGGTGTTGGCTCGGTTTATGCCGCCGTGATCTGGGAGTTGATTTTCGATAAATTACCCGCTGACCCTATAACCCTCCCCAAAATCCCTAACAAATTAATTCTCAAAGAAAAACTTTATTCGGCTTTCGTTACGCTTGATCCATCTAATTCACTCGCGGATGAATGTTGGAAAGATTATGAAAAAAAGATTGATTTTTGGATTGAAAATTTCTTAGATATAACATCAGTTTTGCATCGATGGAATGCGTACGAACCCGAACTTCGTGCACTGATAAAAACACCCGAAGCGATCGTCGAAGGATTAATGTCATCCGGCTCTCCGGTAGCTTTTCAGGATCTCCAACCAGTCGTAGATGAACATGTAGGGCGATGGTCTGTCGCTCACTCACATCTGATGAGAAACAGATTTGTTGGAATCGACCTCCTCGAGTTCCTTGGACTATGGAATGAGGAAAACGTTGACTGGGTCTTCTCCCGAACAGCCGAGGTAATTTCTTCACATGGAGTAAAAATATGAATCGAGATCTAGTAATTGGTGTTGATGCATCTACCACGGGTGCAAAGGCTGTCATTTGGGGTCCGGACGGAACGCCACTTTCTCAAGCAAAATCCACCTACCCGTTAAGCACCCCACAGCCAGATTGGGGGGAGCAGAATGCAGAAGATTGGTGGGCTGCAACATCAAACTCGGTACGACGTGCCGTTCAAACTGTTGATACATCTCGAATCGCAGCGATCTCTGTTACACATCAACGTGAAACCTTTGTCTGTGTAGATAAAGATAGCAATCCACTTCGCCCAGCGATGTTATGGCTGGATGGTAGAGCTACCAGTGAAGTCGAGAAGTATGGAACAGATAGGGTCCACCAAATAACAGGAAAGCCAGTCAATGTAACCCCGGCTTGGTACAAACTTTTGTGGCTACAAAGCCACGAACCTGAAACAATCGATCGAACCCATAAAGTTACAGATGTTCAAGGATTTATAGTCAATAGGCTGACCGGAGAATGGATCACTTCTTATGGATCAGCAGATCCTCTCGGCGTCATCGATATGGAAAATTTTGATTACAGCGATGAGTTACTCAGTCAAGCAGGTCTTAACCGAGAGCAATTTTCTCACCTGGTAGCTCCGGGTGACATTATCGGAACGGTTAGTAATTCAGTCGCTGAGGAGTTAGGCCTTCCAAAGAATCTTCCTGTGGTTGCAGGGCTTGGAGATGGGCAGAGTGCGCAACTGGGCACCGGGGCGGTCACTCCCGGAAGTTACTATCTGAATCTAGGAAGTGGAGTTGTCTCCGGGACTATCTCTAATAAGTATACGTTTGATAAGGCTTTTCGAGTTCTCGCTGCTGGGATTGCAGGTGAATATACCTTTGAAACATTTATCGGTGGCGGTACATTTAATCTCCAGTGGTTTATTGATAAGTTTGCTGGAGTTGATACCAAAGCGTTGGGCCTAGAACTTTCCCCAGAACAAGTTTTAGAAACAGCTGCTGCACAACTTCAACCCGGCTCCGATGGACTCATGGCGCTTCCCTATTGGACCGGAGCATTAACCCCATTTTGGGATCATCATGCGCGAGGGGCAATAATTGGATTCACTGGGCGGCATGGTAAATCCCACGTATATCGCGCCATGCTTGAGGGAATCGCTTTTGAACAGCGCTTCCTAACGGAGGGTGCAGAAAAGGCGACGAATACACCAGTCTCGGAAGTAATTGCTTTAGGTGGCGGATCCCAGAGCAAGGTGTGGTGCCAGATCATCGCGGATGTTATGCAGCGCCCAGTAAAAATAGTTCGTGAGTCCGAATCAACAAGTCTTGGAACAGGGATGCTTGCAGCTGCAGCGGTAGGGATTCATCCAGATATTCGAAGCGCCGTATCGACCATGAGTGGCACCTCCCAATCATTCGAGCCAGACCAATCGCGCACCGGGATATATCAAGAGCTCTACCTCGCATACCGGATGATTTATCCGGCGCTACGCGATGTCTTTCCAGCCGTATCTAAAGCAATCTCAAAAAAATCATGAATGCGACACCGGTCCTCAAAGACTATCAGGGCTATATCTTTGACTTAGATGGCACCATTTACCTCGAAGACGAATTAATTCCAGGAGCAAGAGAGCTAATTCTAGAATTACGAGGAAAAAATAAAAAGGTCATTTTTTTAAGCAATAATCCAACTAAAGATCCGCAAATGTATGCCAACAAGCTCACGCGGTTGGGAATTCCAACTCAAGCATCAGAAATTATCAATACCATTGTTGCGATGGTGTCATGGCTTAAAGAAAATGCCCAAGGTTTGAAGATCTACGCTATCGCAGAGGATCCACTCATCAACGCAATAAAAACTGCAGGATTTGTCATCACTGAAAATCCCCAAGAAATCGATATTGTGATCGCATCTTATGATCGCAATTTCCATTGGAAGAAGTTTCAAATCGCCTTTGAAGCTCTCTGGTTTTACAAAAGAGCAAGATTAGTTGCCACTAATCCTGACCAATTTTGTCCACTTCCCGGTGGAAGGGGCGAAGTCGATGCCGGACCGGTGATCGCTGCACTGGAGTCATGTACCGGAATGAGGTGTGAAGTAAACGTTGGAAAACCAAATAAATTAATGGCAGAAATTGTTTTTAAATTAACGAACTTAACGGCTCAGGATTGCATCATTATTGGGGATCGCCTATATACAGATATAGCGATGGGTAGAGCGGCTGGGATGGATTCAGCTCTTGTCTTGACCGGTGAAACAACGCTACAAATGCTTGACGATGCCGACCCATGTGCGCGACCAACGTACACCTTTGAAAGCGTTCAAGGTCTAGTCGAATCTCCTCCCAGCTAATTTTTAGAATTACAAAAAGATATCTAAAGATTCGAGGCAAGTTTTAAACGTTTGATGCCTTCTGTAATTATTTCTTTATTACATGCAAAATTAATCCTGACAAAATTTTGTGAATCAGGACCAAAGAGGATGCCGTTACTCAGCATCAGCCTTCCTTTTTCAAGAATTGTCTTTGCCGGATCCTCGCCCAGCTCGAGCGAGGTGACATCAAGCCAACCCAAATACGAAGCATCAGGAATTCGATACTCTACAGAAGGAAGCTGGTCATGTAATTCCGTTTTAAGAAATCTGCGATTTCGATCCAATGTTAAAATGGCGGCGTCTAACCATTCTATTGATGTGAAAGCAACGGCGCTGGCATGGCTGCCAAAAAGTGATGCGCTAAACCGTACGCTCATTGGCATTGAATCCACAATCGCCTTCATATGTGGATCCGCGGTAATAATCTGTGCGCATTTGAGTCCAGCTAAATTCCACGCCTTACCTGCCGACGTTACAGCCATGCCTACTTTCCGTGCAGCATCGCTCACTGACAAAAACGGCACGAAGGCTTCCGCTTCATAAGTGATGGGACCATGGATTTCGTCACTAAAGACCATCACGTTGTACTTTTCTGCCAAATCTGCCAGACGCGAAAGCTCCGAATGTGTAAAAACTGTTCCCGTGGGATTGTGCGGGTTACATAAATAATGAATCTTTACCCCATTTTTATAGCCCGCCTCTATTGCTTCGAAATCTAGAGTGAAATGCATGCCATTCTTTGCCATAGGGGCATCGATAATTTCTGCCTGAGCTCGGTTCGCCCAGTTTCGCATATTCATATACACAGGGGTGTTGAGCATAATCTTCTCCCCAGGTTTTATAATCATTCGAGTTGGTTCAAGCATTCCCACGGCAACATCTCCGCAGACGTAGATATGGTCAGGATCTACTTGCCAGTTCCATCTCTTCTGGGCGAATGAAGCCAAATTTGTTTCTAACTCTTTGGTCGAACCCAAATATCCAGTATCGGAATTTTTAACTAAAGAATGCAAGCGTTCTTTAATGGCAATATCTAGTTCGAAATCCATCTCTGCCACGGGCATAGGAAGAACATCCGATTCCGAACCTGTCCACTTTTCACTAGTTCGGGTGCGCAACATTTCTAGAGACTGGCCTTCGACGGTGATCACCTGTACAAGTCTAACCGCATCACGGCAATTAGCAGGGAGTAAGTCGATTAATCGTTTTATTGAAGGTTAGGTAGTTTTAGGCCGATTTCGGGTGGTCCAAATAGGTTCGCCGGTGGCATTTATTGCCCAATTTGGAGCAAATTCAAAGTACCGGTTGGGCAAAGTAGTAATTCCATGGCTTTTACACAGTGCGCTAAAGACAGCCTGGTCGAATCTGTGCTGTTGGAATCCCTCTAATCGATTAGATGGTTCGGGTTCGCAGAGAAATTGATAATTATTCTGAGTTGAGAGAGCAAACCAACGCTTAGCGAAATTTCGAGTAAATTCATTTACCCGCCAAAAATTTACACCAGCTTCAATCTGGCCGGTGAGAAGGTCAGAATCAGAAAGCTGTAAATGTTCCACTAAATCCTTACGAGTCCACTTCCTCTCCCAAAATGACTCACCTTCCCAATTAAAAGCAAGAAGATTTTGCTGAAAAGCACGTTCCAAATAATAGTTCCACCGGTCGATAGCTGCCTGAGTGCTGTAATTTATTGTGCAGCCAGCATCCAGGTAAACCAAAATCTCGTCATCTGGAAGTTCGTCTAATTTTTTAGATATCAAGAATGACTTCCAAATCCACAATCCGTAACCCTTTTTGTTCTGTTCAATAAAATCTCCATGTTGAGAAAAAAATTCTGGGTACAGGTTTTCTACTGATTCACGGTTGTGGGGCGATAGCGTGGCAAAGAAGTTTGAGCTACGCGCCTCGTCTGAAATTCTCTGAACGGTATGGTCGTATCTTTCGTGACCCGCTCCAAAAGTAAGAAAATGGGTTCTGTGCACACCCTGATAGTAACGCATTTCTCCGCACTTAAGATCCTTTATAATTTTAAACAGCTTGAATAAGCGGTTTATGCTCGATGCAATACGTGGTCGTCATGAAGTATTTTCATCAGGTAATCCTTGAGTCCTCGCAGTTCGTCGCCAATGGTGACATGAAAATCATCTACTAATCTAGCTATATTGATATCACTATTTAAGATAACCCCGATCGGTACTTCCTGTTCAATTACGTTCAATGGCTTACTCGCGACGGATTCTATCAAAGAACGGATTTCTTCCAGCGTTATCGATTCTCCTGAAGCGACATTTAGTACTTGGCGGAAGGAAATTTGATTCTCTTTTTCCAGTATGAAGGTTATCAAAATTCTTGTTACTGTTGTGATTGAAATATAGTCTCGAGTTATTTTCTTCGGATTTACTAACTGTACTTGACTCCCATTTTTTGCAGATATCAATAATCGATTAACAACATCGGAAAACATGGGATCTCCGAAAACGTTTGATATTCGAAAGTGACAGACTTTAGATTTCATGAAAATATTGCAATATCTCTCCAGTAGATACTTAGATTTACCATAGCCATTAATTGGATTAGGCTGCTGATCTTCTGTATTGATACTTTCTGATTCGCCATACACGGAGACCGAAGAAAGATTCCACAGTGTATTTTCTGACGTCATTTGGCGAGCAAGGTATTGCAAAACCTCGCGTCGTTGGTCACCGAAAACCGGTAAGCCTCTCCAAGCGAGAAGAACCAAGTCTTGACGAGCTAAAACTGTCTGCATAAAGTTTTCATAGGGGAGAGTCGTGATTCCATTAGCAGTAATTTTTTTATGATCGGAATACAAGAAAACAGGTAACTCTGCTGAGTATGATCCAAGTTCCTTCGCTAAAGACTCTGAAATTGGTCCACTACCTAAAATATGTATAGTCAAGGAGCTGTGGTTCCTCGAAGATAATCAAGAAGCCCGACACTATCCCTACTTATTGCTTTTTCAACAAGAGCAAGATTCTTTCGTAAAGCAATATTGTGATCGCCGCTCTCTATCAAGTCTGGAATCGCAACTACGCGATTTTCGACGCCATCAAAGAGGTCTTCGGCGACTTTTTCGCCTTCTCGCAAACCAGTGAAAATTATATTGTTGTGTCCACCCAGGATTGCCACTAACCTCGACACGATCTCAGTAATCAAAACTGGTTCACCCATATTAAATAAATGAACGTCACCTAGTTCGATAAACATCGATTTGATTGTCAAATAAGCAGCTTCATCGGGGTGCATAAAGTATCTTGTCACATCGGGATTGGTGATCGTTACCGGCATTCCGCGCGAGATCTGATCTGTAAATGTTTCAATAACCGATCCTCTGGAGCCGTACACATTTCCAAAGCGAACACTGGTATAGCCTCGATCCAGAGACTTCTTAAATCGCGTCGTTAGTAGTTCCGCTAAATATTTCGATTTTCCTAAGACGCTGACAGGGCTTGCGGCTTTATCTGTCGAAATATTGATAAATCGATGCACTCCGATTTCTTCAGCTATTTCCAGCAGATTCAGAGTGCCGTAGATATTCGTCAGCAAAGCTTCTCTAGGTTGTTTTTCTAAAACACTAAGGTGTTTGAGTGCTGCGGCATGAATAATAACTGTCGGCTTAAATTCTTTAGCTATTTCAAGACTTCCTTCTTTGTCTCTAATATCTAAAAGTAGGAAATTTTGACCTTCAAATAATGCTGTGGAGGTCAGTTTTAGTGAGAGGGAATGGAGGGCAGACTCATCTCTATCTGTGTTGAGAAAATGAACTCCGCCGATTTGCGCAAGTCCAATCGCAATCCGACTACCAATGCTGCCCCCTGCCCCTGTTAACAGTATTCGTTCGGAGCGTAAACTTTCAACTTCTGCAGAACTAAAAGTTCCCGCTCTCAGGCTTCTACCCAAAACGTTTTCATATGAGGGTTCGTTCTTGCCCATAAGTTTCCTCTCAAATGTGATCAAGTCTACCTTCCTTCATAAGAAGGAGAAAGAATTTTGGATAGGGAATTCCGAAAGTACGACCTATTTAATAATCGGCTTATTTCTTGTCGCCCAGAAAGGCTCTGCTGAACCATTTGTTTCCCACTGGCCGCCAAAATACTTGGCTGGCAGCGGCTGAATTCCATAACTTTTATACATCGCGCTGAAGACCGCCTGATCATAGCGATGCTCCCAATACCCCGGGTGTCGATTGATTGGCTCTGGATTTACCAGGAACTGATAGTTATTGGCTGTCATCAGATGAAACCACTTGTAAGTAAATTCTCGACTGTAATCATCGATGCGCCAAAGACTCATGCCAGCTTCCATCTGACCCGAATCAAGGTCTGCAGTTGAAAGCTGCAAATGGTCAGTCAAATCCTTGCGACTCCACGTTGTTTCCTTGAAGTACGTGTGATCATCAGATCTCTGAAAGGCAAGTATGTGTTGTTGAAATGCTAAATCAACATAGTAGTTAAATTTGGCGATGGACTCTTCTGTCTTGTAATTCAATGTGCAACCAGCATCCAGGTAGACCAAGACGTCATCATTGGGTAGTAGATCTAGTGACTTTGAAATCAAAAAAGCTTTCCAGAGCCATAGCCCATAACCTTTTTTATTCGCGGCAATAAAGTCGCCGTGATCCCGTATGAAATCAGGATATTGGGCTTCTAAAGTTTCGCCACTATGAACTGTAATGGAGGTAAAGAGGTTAGAGTCATGCACATTATCGGAAATGCGCTTTAATGTAATTGCGTAGTCAGGATGGCCCGCACCAAACGTGAGGAAATGCGATTTGTGCATACCTAATATTAGCTGATTGTCGCGCTGAAGAATAGCTGTATTAGACTCGTTGTCATGTCCGTATCAAAAAGCCATCCCGCATGGTGGAGAGATGCGGTCATCTATCAAATTTATCCTCGATCATTTCGGGACTCTAACGGGGACGGCGAGGGAGATCTTGCGGGAATCATTGAAGGATTGCCCTATTTAGCCTCTCTAGGTGTCGATGCGATCTGGTTATCACCGATCTATCGCTCCCCGAACAATGACGGTTTTTATGATGTCGCCGATCCCCGGGATATTGATCCACTCTTTGGAACGCTCGCAGATGCCGAACTTTTGATCCATGAATCTCACGATGCTGGTCTCAAAGTGATCTTCGATATTATTCCCAATCATTTCTCATCGGAACATATCTGGTTTCAATCAGCACTAGAGTCTGGACCTGGGTCAACAGAGCGTGCCAGGTTCCATTTCTATAATGGTCGTGGTGAAACAGGTGAATTACCTCCGAATAACTGGAATTCACTTTTCACCGGGTCAGCATGGACTCGTGTACCAGATGGTCAGTGGTATTTACATCTTTTTGATTCATCACAACCTGACCTCAATTGGGATAATCCCGAGGTTCATGCAGACTTTGAGAAGACAATACGCTTCTGGTTAGATCGTGGAATAGATGGTTTTCGAATCGATGTCTCCCATGGATTAGTGAAAGAAAATATATTGACGGATCACCGCGATCCGGACTTACTCACAAAAGCTTTACGTATTGATACCGTCGATGTAACGGCAGAGCAACGTGCTGATTTACTAAGCGACATGCCCTTTTTTGACCGAGATGGTGTTCATGAGATTTATCGAGCTTGGCGTAAAATCTTTGATGAATACAAAGATCGGATGACTGTGGGCGAAGCATTTGTTTATCCCACATCCCGACTTGCAAATTATGTTCGCCCAGATGAACTACATCAGATTTTCAATTTCGATTTCTTGTTAATTGATTGGGATGCGGAGAAGATCCAAGAAGCGGCTTCGCGAGTAATGCGAGAACTTGCAACGGTTGGTGCACCGCCTACCTGGGCACTGAACAATCATGATTCACCGCGACTCGTTTCACGACTAGGCTCGGCAAGTAAGGCGCGGGCGCTAGCACTTATCGCCGCCGCTCTTCCCGGATCTCTCTATATCTACCAAGGCGAGGAGTTGGGTCTGCCCGATGGGGAGATACCTCTTTCGGCACGTAAGGACCCAATTGCGATTCGCTCCCAGGGGTCAGATCTAGGCCGTGATGGCTGTCGCGTGCCGCTTCCTTGGAGTGCTCTCGAAAAGAATTTCGGATTCACCACCGGAACTCCCTGGCTTCCGCAGATGGGTTCCTACGTCGAATATGCGATTGAAAGCGAAGTGCATGACTCAAAGAGCTCCTTAAATTTCTATAAGAAGACACTCCACCTGCGAAAGATTCATCCTGCCCTAGGTGGTGAGGGATCGGTGACGCTCCTAGAAAGCCAATCAGGTGTACTTGCCTTCACTCGTGAACCTGGTTTGGTAGTTGTCGCAAATACCTCAGAGAATAAAATATTTATGAAGATTCAAGCGTCATCAATTCTTCATGTATCAAACGCTGGGGTGAGTCTCGCGGCAGAAGTATTGGAACTTCCGCCGAATACGACAGCCTGGCTACAACGCTAAACCCTATTTAACGGATCCAGAAAGCAATCCGCGGACAAAGAACCGCTGTAATGAAAAGAAGACAGCCAACGGAATTGCAATCGAAATAAACGCCCCTGCGGTCAGTAATTGCCAGCCAGAGCCATATTGACCAACCAATGATGCAAGCTTGGAATTGATTGGAGCAATTTCTTCAGTTCCAGATGCAAAAGTGAGAGCAACCAAGAGATCGTTCCACACCCAAAGGAATTGGAAGATTGCAAATGCGGCGATTGCTGGGACAGATAATGGAAGGACGATCTGACGAAATACTTTGAAGTGGTTGGCTCCATCAACATACGCAGCCTCCATAATGTCTCTCGGTAGCGAGGCAATGAAGTTGTGGAGTAAGTAGATGGCGAGAGGAAGAGCAAACATGGTGTGCGGAAGCCAGATACCTGCGAAATGTCCGGCGATACCCAGTTTTGGAATCAAGGTGAAATGGCCAATATGAGCACCACCGGTGAATAGTTGAAGTAACGGGATCAAAGACATCTGCAACGGGATGATCTGGAGGGCGAAGATGAAGAAAAATACAAAATCGCTTCCCTTAAATTTTACCCAGGCTAAAGAGTAAGCAGCCATCGTTGCAACAATGATTGGGATGATCACCGAAGGGATAGTAATGACAATAGAGTTCACCACGTAAGGCAGAACGCCGTCACCAATGGAGAGTTGGGTAGAACTTCCAAAAATTACGGCGTGATAATTGGCCAAGGTGAAATGTGGATGTAAAAAAACAGTCCACCAACCAGTGGCATAAATATCTTCCTTTGATCGGAAGGACGAGACGAATAATCCAAAAGTCGGGATGGTCCAGAGAATAGTAATTGTCCAAACAACGATCGCCGCAATCTTTGATGAGAATAGCTTCCGTCCAGGGTTGTGAACCGCGGGTTTGCTCATCGTTCAGACCTTTCTAGGCGTAGATTTCGCATGTTAAATATGAGAACCGGAACGACTAACAAGAAGAGCACAATTGCAAGCGCAGCACCCTTACCTTGATTAAATTGCACGAAGATCTGCGAGTACATTTCATTAGCAATAACGTTTGTACCAAAGTTGCCACCCGTCATTGTTCGGACGACGTCAAATATTTTAAGCGCGCCCACGACCTGCGTGGCAAGAACGACAATAAACGTTGAGCGGACCGATGGGAAAGTGATGAAGCGAAAGAGGCGAAAACCAGAAGCGCCATCGAGAGCTGAGGCCTCAACGATATCGGCTGGGACAGCCTTAATTGCTGCAGAAAGAATTACCATGGCAAAACCGGTCTGGACCCAGATAAAGATGACCATCAATAAAAAGGTATTTAGCGGCTTCTCGAGTAACCAATTTTGAGGATGGCCGCCAACAGTCTTAACGACCGCGCTCAGAAGTCCCACCTGTGGTTTAAAACCATTGCTGTAGTTATAGACAAACCGCCAAATAATTGAGGCACCGACAAAAGAGATAGCCATCGGCATAAAAATCAGTGACTTTGGAACAGATTCACGTTTCATTCGATCCATAAAGATTGCGAGTGTCAGACCTAATAAGGTTGTAAATATCGGCACAAAAAGCATCCAAAGAAATGTGTTGAAGAGGACTTTTCGCATGTCAGGATCTGTGAAAATCCAATCGTAGTTGGAGAGCCCAACCCATTTTATGGAATCCTCACCCTTGAAACTAAAGATGATTGTTTGAAAAGCTGGAACTATAAGTCCCAACATGAGCAGAACGACCGCTGGACCTAGGAAGACGACATTTGCTATCGGTTTTACTTTCCGCCCGTTAGCACGACCGGCTATCCAAAAAATTACCGACATAATTGCCAGAAAGCCAAATACCGCAATGAGCACTTGTGCGAACTTGGGACCAGACGTGCTGAGAATTGTGCTCACTTTTCGCCCTTCGTGTGACCAATGCAATCAAAAAATTCACAAAATAGAAATATATAGCTAGATATAGAAGCTAATTCTAAATGAAGAACGGGGTCCGATCTACATCGGACCCCGTTCCGTACTAACTACTACTCAGCGTAATTACGCCTTTGGCCAAGCAGCATCGATGGCAGCTGCAACAGCCTTGATTGACTTTCCTTCGCCGAACCACGCTGTGAACTCGGTCCACATCTTTCCGGCACCAATAGCTGCAGGCATTGCATCTGAGGCGTCGAATACGAATGTTGACTTTGGATCAGCTAGGTATTTAGCAGAGAGACGATCGATTGGATCCTTGTAAGCAGCTAGTGGAACACCGCTGTTCGCAGATACCCAGTGATCGAGGTTAACGCGAGAAGTTGCATAGGTAGCAGAGCTTAGGTAAGCCTGAACTGCTTGAACTTCTGGACGTGAAGAGAATGCAGTGGTGAACTCACCGCCACCTTCTACTGGTGTTGTTACAGCTGGGTTGATTCCTGGGAGGTAGAAAGCGAAAACGTCTCCGGTTGGTGAAACGTTTGTACCTGCTGGGAACTGGCTACCGTAGAAAGAAGCCTGCTGAAGCATGTTGCAGTCACCTGTTGGGATTCCTTGACCAGCGTCTTGGAATGAAGTGGAAGCAATGGCCTTAACATCGCCAACATATGCAGGGTTTTGCATGAAGCTAGCGACCTTTTTCATGGCAGCAATGATCTTTGGATCAGAGAACTTGATCTTATGTGAGATCCAGTCGTTGTATGTCTGTTGTCCATACATGCGGACGACAACTTCTTCTAGCCAGTCTGTTGCAGGCCAACCAGTTGCTCCGCCAGATCCGATACCACCGCAGAAAGCGATCTGCTGGTTAGCAGCCATCTTGTCTGCAAGTGCCATCATCTCATCCCATGTTTTAGGGACTTTATAGCCATTTGTCTTGAATTGCTTTGGTGAGTACCAAACGAGGGACTTCATGTTCGAACCAAGTGGTGCAGCGTAGAACGTTCCGCCGACCGATCCAAGACCCTTCCATGATGAGCTGTAATACTTGGTGACGTTTGCGACGACGCCAGCTGGTGCAGGCTTTACTTTGCCGGTCTTAACCATTGCAGCAAGAAGTCCTGGTTGTGGAATCAGTGCGAGGTCAGGAGCGTTACCACCCTTGACGCGGACTGGAAGAAGAGCTTCAAATTGGTTTGAGCCTTCGATTTTAATTTTGACGCCGGTGCACGCAGTGAAGTCAGCCCAAGCAGCCTTCATGGTTCCGAGCTCTGGATCAAGAATTGATGTGAAAATTGTGACGGTCTTTCCTTTGATGCCACTGTAACCTGCAAATGGATCGCAGTTGTATGCAGCATGAGCTGATCCAACGCCTACGATCATCGAGGTTAACAATGCAACAGCTGCGACGCCCGCTGAAGCGATGCGTCCCTTTTTGTTAATTGTCATTTTTGCCCTTCCGGCGGCCGCCCAGAAACCCCTTGGTTCCTGATACCGGCTGAGGTGTCATTGTCCGATATCGAGCGTTAACGGTGCAAGGTAGATCAGAGAAATTTAATTACGATTTCATAACGATTTACGGATGCATAGCCGTCTTCATAACTGAGGGCTCAACCTATGTTGGCACCATTTTGAGCGATAACCTGGGTATACCAATGAGCAGAGTCTTTAAGGGTGCGTTCTTGGGTTCGATAATCGACATGAACCATTCCAAAGCGTTTTTCGTAACCTAATGCCCATTCAAAGTTGTCTAAGAGAGACCATTGGTAATAGCCCTTAACCGGTGCACCCTGGGCGATCGCCTCAGATACCGCCTTGATGTGGAGATTAAGGTAGGAGATCCGACGATTATCGTGAACACGACCATCTAGATCCGGCTCTTCAGGATAAGCACAACCATTTTCGGTAACATAAAAATCAGGGCAACGGTCCCCAAGTTCATCTGACCATCTCACCAGAAGTCGTCGAAGTCCATCAGGTGTAATTGGCCATCCCATATCAGTAAGTTCACCCTCGTGCTCTGTGTTGATTTTCAAACCAAATAGCGCAGAGATGTCATACCAACCCGTGGCTGCCGGATCCGCGACTCCGATCCGTTGATCGTTATAAAAATTCAAACCAACGAAGTCATTTTTTTCTTGTGCCAACTCCATATCACCAGGAAGAACGACCGACGTGATTTCGGAACCAAATTTCTCCACGAGCACTTCTGGATATTTTCCATGGAAATAAGCATCTGTCCACCAACGATTTGATTGAGCATCCATAACGTCAGCCGCATGAACGAGTTCGGGATTATCGAGATCGTCGGGATTGAAATTACTCTGGTTAATGACAGGACCGAGTTTAAGATCATCGCGAACGGCACGCATCGCCTTTAAGGCAACACCGTGGGCGATAACCGTGTGATGGGCGACTTTGAACGCCCTCGCACGATCTTTAAATCCGGGAGCCATCACACCAATTCCATAGCCCAGCCATGAAACGCACCAAGGTTCATTAATTGGGGAGAAGCTCTTAACGCGATCCCCAAAGTGCTCAGCCACTGCCGCTGCATATCGTCCAAATGCTGCCACGGTCTCGCGAGATTCCCAACCACCTTTATCCTGGAGAGCTTGTGGTAAATCCCAGTGGTACAAGGTAACCAGTGGTTGAATTCCGGCTGCAATTAAGCCGTTAACAAGATTGTCGTAAAAGGCAAAGCCGCGCTCTTCCCGAATATCATCCCCATTGGGAAAGAGGCGTGGCCAGGAGAGAGACATGCGGTAATGCTTGATCCCTATCTCCCGCATGATCGCAATATCGGATTCCCAAAGGTGATAGTGGTCGCTGGCAACATCACCTGTGTCGCCATTGGCGGTATTCCCTGGGGCTCGACTAAAAGTATCCCAAATGCTCAAGCCGCGTCCATCTTCGCTGGCCGCGCCTTCGATTTGATAAGCGGAGGTAGCTGCGCCCCAACAGAAATTATCTGGAAAATTAGCCATGTCCCCATCCTTGCGAACCAGAGTGTTTGAATCAAGTTGAAGGTATCAGAACGCATCAAGCACCTCCTCTTCATATCTTCTTCACTCCAAATTTACCTACTGCTTTTCTTGCTCGATTACTTTCCTATCACAACCGTAGAAAGGTGCTACCCATGTGTGAAGGACATTCTCACGATCATTCTTCAGTAGAAGAAGTTTCAACAGTAAATGCCTGGGACGATACAGATCGTCCAGTAGATGACTTGACGATTTCTCGTCGTGGTTTGATGGGAGCTTTGGGAGTAGCAGCCGCAGCGGCAACTCTTGCACCACTCGGAGCAGCTCCAGCTGGGGCAGCCTCTCGCGTCGATGCACGCAAACGTGCGATTAATCCATGGAAGCCATATCGCTACCACCTTTCGGGTGACCACCACATCCATACTCAGTATTCCCGAGATGCGATGCACACAGTGGAAAAGCAAGTAAGTAAAGGCACAGAGAACGGACTGGACTGGATGGTCATCACCGACCATGGCGGAACTGCACACCAGAAGTATTCAGTAGATTTAATTACCCAGGACATCAAAGCAGCTCGTGCAACACATGGAAACACCGCAATTTTTCAAGGTCTTGAGTGGAACGTCCCAGGAGCAGAACACGCAACCGTGATTTTGCCACCACACACCACTACTCCAAGCGTTCTTAAGCAATTCGAATTACTTTTTGATGGCACTGTTCTTGCTGATGCAAAAAAGATTACAAATGCAAACGCGTCAGATGGTGAACCGTATGCCGTTGCAGGTTTGAAGTGGTTAGCTGACCAAGTCAAGAGTGGCGCGGTTCCGTTAGCTCTCATGTTCGCCAACCACCCAACTCGTAAAGGCCTTGACTCTCCAGCAGAGATTCGCGCCTGGCGCGACGCTGCCCCTGGTATTGCCATGGGCTGGGAAGGTGCCCCTGGTCACCAAGCTGCTGGAATATCGGCAAAAAATGGTGGTCCTGGCTCAGGTCGTGGCTACTACGACAACGCCTTTGATGAAAAATATTCGTATGAAGGATATCGACCAACAGCAACCGAGAATCCGTTGCGTACATACGGCGGATTTGACTGGGGAACGGCGCGTGTTGGCGGTCTATGGGATTCCTTCCTCGCCGAAGGAAAGCCTTGGTGGATCACGGCTAACTCCGATTCTCATCAGATGTTCCAAGAGACTTTCGTTGGTGGAAACCTGACATCAGCTGGTGCCCTAGATACCAACGCCTATAACCGCACAGGAAAATATGCCAATGCAGTTGATACCGGTAAGCCAAACACAAGCTATGGAGATTATTGGCCTGGATACTACTCACGCACCATTGTCAGTTCTATTTCAAAATCATATGTGACCTTGATGAAAGCGATGCAGTCCGGGTTGATTTTGACAACACATGGTGGCCTCATTGACGGTGCCGATATTCGTATTTCTACAAGTGATGATCTTCAAGGTGTTACAACAGGCGGACGCACCTTCGTGACAAAGGGCGGAACTGTCACCGCGACAATCACTATTGATCTAGCCTCACGACCAAACTATGCGGGCTTCGTACCGCTATTGAAAAAGGTTGACCTCATCTCTGGTCCAATCACCGGTCCCGTCAAAGATCAACAGACAATGTTTGCTCCCAACACAAAAGTGGAGAAGACATTCCAGGTTTCACAGACCAGCGGACAAGTGGTTCTGACCTACACTTATAAGAATGTTGGAAATTCCTTCTACCTTCGATATCGCGGTAGTGATGGAAATATTCTTGCGGCTAACGGAATTGATCCAGCGATGGATGTTGTTGGGGATTCTGATCCATGGAAAGACTTGTGGTTCTATTCAAATCCAGTCTTCGTAGATGCAATCTAATATTCATCGTAAATTTGAGACTGATAAACGCTAAGTAATGCCACTCTCAACAAAGAGAAGTGATTCCTGGGTCGCCTTTGACTCAGGAATCACTTCTCTCTCTCGTAGGCACCTCGAAGAGACAATAGTTAATCATGCAGCGAAAATTGGACTTGGGCTTGATTGGGTAATTACTTACCAATTAACTTCTGGCGCTCGTAGGATAGCTTTTACGATTTCATCTCAGGATTCTCTAACGCTAGATCAACTCTTAAGCGATTTGAATAATCACTTCCCAAATTTTGCTGGAGAATTCGAACTCGATGAACTGGTGCAGCAATCTTCTTCAAAACATTCTGGCCGTGCAGTAGTTTTCCCTATTGACGTGGATATCACCTCTTCAATCACCGCTAAAGAGCTAATCAAAAATTCCGCAATCGATGCAGTTATTGCAATTGGTGAAGTATTACCGGTCGATGCCCAGATTCAGGTTAACAGCTACCTTCGACCAACCTTTAACAATGGAAAACTCGAGTTGTATGTAGAACGAGTTGCCGGAGATCTCTATGCTCCGATTGAACGCGAATCACCGCATGAATGTTGCGGTGGCCACGATGATGAGGGTCCAATCTCACTCTAAGGCATCGAAATATGTTAGCCTTAACGTAGTTTATTGACGTGAAAGGCCTTCCCAATGCTAGAAAAATCTGATCGTCCTTGGGGTAAATACGAAGTACTTCAAGAATCAGCAACTCATAAAGTTAAGTGTATTTGGGTTAATCCTGGACAGAGACTTTCTTATCAACGCCATGCTAAACGAGCCGAGCATTGGTTTATTGTCCAAGGAACAGGCGAAGTAACGATCGATGGTGAAATCAAACCATTTAAACCTGGCGATACGGTGGAATTTGGAATCGGGGTACTCCACCGAATTGCAAATACTGGTGGAGAACAGGTCGTTTTTGTGGAGGTTCAAACAGGAACATATTTTGGTGAGGATGACATCGAGCGAATCGAAGATGACTTCGGGCGCTAACAAATCATTAGATGTGATTTAGTCGATACCCTCGCAAGTGCTACCCCTTGAAATTCTGGTTCTTTCCAGAAAATAACAGCGGAGAATCCTCTTAGGTAATTAATTTACTGCTGAGAAGGATGGAAGTTCCGATG
>Ga0114964_10000273_pt1 | contig 39950 bp, 62 predicted proteins | sample C_131016_MF_Meta_FD_92638 | JGI IMG/M metagenome (GOLD analysis project Ga0114964, IMG submission 92638) | Freshwater microbial communities from Lake Croche, Canada to study carbon cycling - C_131016_MF_MetaG | ecosystem: Environmental > Aquatic > Freshwater > Lake | place: Lake Croche, Canada... | reverse complement strand
GGGGATTTTTTATTTTACCTTATTGAATACCAATTTACAAGTCAGATTATGAGATAGTTGTCTAATGAAATTATAACTGGCTTTTGTTTTATGAATTAGAGGTGCTTTTTTAATCACTTCAAATTTCAAATTCTCGTCACAATAAATAAGTCCTGCATATTCTGGGACATCTTCAATAGTAATCAAACCAGTAGGGACAACAAAGCTAAAATAATTTGGGGTTAGGTAAAATGTGTCCTTAATCATTTCATTATTCTCTTTTATAAGTCTTTCTTTAACGCATTTTCTCTCTAACATTAGTTTGTGCTTTGGTTTGTTAAAATCAGCTTTAAAGTCAGATTTTGATATCTTCACTTCATACTCATAAATATAGTTTGCTTTGCTAATCGATATAACATCACACTCAGCTAGACCATATCCAGTAAAATGTGTTGTGATCGGTGAATGGCTTTTCTCATATAAATACATTGATAATCCACCTTCAATATTCTTAGATACTGAGTTATCTCTTTTAATCTTCTTAATGCTTGATTTTCTACTCATAAGAAATATATATTAATATCAGTTATTTTCCGTATATTTGTAGAAATATAATACTATGCAAGTAGAAAAAATAACAAAGAGTTCTATAATGAAGTCTAAGTCAATTGACGAGTTGACTCAGTTTGAGCTTATGCTTGGAGGTAGAATCGAGAATGGTAGTACAGCTTGGATTGTATTCATTTCAGTATTCTTACCAGTATTGTTCCTATCTTTTATTGGTACTATTGCTACGATTGGGAGTGTTTTCCTAAAGGCACATACAGGTGAGACTCCTATGCGATTGTTTGGACACGTTCTAACCGATGTTCAATTGAACTCAATAGGTATTTTTTGTTGTCTATTAATTATTGGTTGGTCAGTGATAGCCTGTTATAAGATTGTTAGAAACACTTTAAAATTGGCTTTAGCTGATAAGAAACTTAGACAAAGGAGGATTGGCTTAATGTCACTATGTAAGAATAGAAAGCAAGAATTGACTAATCATATTTTACTTGAGTTGAATACTCTATCAACTACAACTAAAAAGTATTTAACTGAGAAACAAATAATTAAGAAATAGTGAAGGGTATTATATTTGATTTATACAACACGTTGGTTTATACAACAGTTAAGAAAAGTCCATATATGGACTTTTTTCGTAGTTTGAACCTTACGAAAGAGGAAACTTCATACTGGATTGATAGAGTGTTAACCAACAATTATACTTTTGAAAAGTTAGTTAAAGAAATAACTCCGCCACATTTACCAACACCTTATTTCAAAAATTATATTTATGATATAAAAGATGAATTGAAGAATACTCATGTATTTGATGATACTTATGCCGTGCTTGAAACATTATCTAAGAAGTATAGAATATTTTTATTATCAAATATATCAACTCCATATACTGATTCATACTATAATCTAAAATTAGATAAGTGGGTCGAGTATCCATTCTTCTCTTGTGATTTAGGATTCAGAAAGCCCCAACCAGAAGCATTTAGTAAAGTTGTAAGGTATAGCAGAATGAATGTGAATGATTTAATTATGATTGGGGATAGTAAAAGATCGGATTATGAAGGAGCAATGAACTTCGGAATAAAGGCTATACATAAAACCGGGACACTTAGTGATGCAATAAAACTATTATAATATGATACCGAAAAAATATTGACAAAGGAATTTAAAATTGTTGAATGATGAAAGAGTTGGTTGATAAAATTGTCCAGGATTGGGCTAATGAAATATCCTCTTTGGAGGTGGATGGGTATAGTAAAGTAATTGATAACATTACTTGCAAACCATGTGTGAACTATTGGACAAGTGAAGGGTGTTACACGGTAGTTTTTTCATTCTATGGATATGCTAAAACACACGATAATAGGGTTACTAAACCAGTTAATATTAAAGAAGATAGATGGAATAACAAGTTAAATGAACTATTTATTTCTGAATTAAAATCGGATGGTATTCCTTTTCGTGGGTCAACTGTTGGGGAATGGCGATTTGAAAATAGTAAGGCTGATTACTTTGTTAATCAAGGTCATCGGTTTACTGTTCAGTTTTATCCGAGAGGTATGCTTGCGTCAATTAGAAACGATATAATAAATGATTTATTAAATGATAACAATATATACTGATGGCTCGTCGAGAGGCAATCCTGGTAGAGGCGGGTATGGTGCAATTCTTATGTATAATGAACATAAGAAGGAGATATCTGGTGGTTTTAGAAGGACTACAAACAATAGGATGGAATTAATGGGTGTTATACAAGCTTTAAAATGTTTGAAGCATAAGGAAATTCCTATTACAATTTATTCTGATAGTAAGTATGTAATTGATACTGTTCAGAAAGGTTGGTTAGATTCCTGGGTTAAGAAAAACTTTCTTGATAAGAAAAATCCTGACTTATGGAAAGAGTATTATGCTTTATCGAGAGGTTTGAATATAAAGTTTGTTTGGGTTAAGGGACACGCAAGCAACACGCTTAATAATAGGTGTGATGTTTTAGCTACGACTGCGGCGGATGGCAAGGATTTATTGGTTGATGATTTTTATGAGAAAATAAAATAATTAAAATGAGTAGATATGGGAATGTATATGTTGGTGCTTATCTAAAGATAACTAAGTCACCAAGCATAGGTAAGGAGATTCAGAAATATAGATGTGATTCATGTGATAAGCAAAAAGTTAACGTAACATTTTGCCCGGATTGTGGTACTAAGATAAGTGTCGAAACATTAACTATTAATGAGCGTGTCAACTTTTTTAATATCATGGAGAGTATTGATTACAGGTTAGCTGAGGTAGAGGATAGTTTTGTTATTCCAAATAAGATGAGTAGATGTGGTAATCATATTGATATTGATGATAGTGGTGAGCATGGTATACCAGAAGATTCTATTAATATTTTTAAGTCCACCTTCTCAAATGAGATTGCTATCATAGCAGATAATGGTTTTGAGTTTGAGATAAAAGAGGGAGTTATAATCTATTACTCATGATCCTACTAAAGAAGAATTATTCTGGTATGTTAGACTATTCTAGGTTAACAGAGTGTTGCCGGTTTACAAGCTGGAAGGATAAAATGCTTACAGAACTTGGTTTAGATAAACGTATCTATCTTAGTTCAATGCAGGACGTTGATATGTTAGGTATAACATTTATATCAAAGCCTGTCATTGATGGAGTTCATGAAATTGAATATATTATAATTGATGAAAACTTTGATTTCAAATCACTACGTTATCCAGATAGTAAGGTTATTGCATTACTCAGGGATATAAAAATTAATAGTATAATAGACTAAAGGTTTGTATTTTTTATATATAGATAAAAATACAAACTAGAAAATGGCATCATACGGAACTCCAGGAACTCCAACCTACTCTGTTACATATACATCACTCGATGAGATGTTGGGACATGTACCTGACAATTTAAAGCAGCAAATTGTTGCTGCTGATTTAAGAAATTCACTTTTTACAGTATGGGATAAAATTGGGACTACCCTCGGACCCACCGGTCCTATCGGTCCTATTGGATATGTTGGTCCAACTGGTCCACAGGGATATACGGGTCCTACGGGTCCTATTGGCCCAACTGGTTCTGTTGGTGATAGATATTCAACAATATCATATACATCGTTTATAGTTCCTCTAGTTGGGGCAACTGTTTCATTTTTAGTTGATGTAGGATTGGCATACACTCCAAGTCAGGGAGTAGTTGTTTCTCCAGTTCTGGATCCAGACGATCACTTTCGTGCGGACATACGTTCATATGATTTAGTTACAGGTAGCATGTCAGTTGTGTGTACAGGGATAAACTTAGATGGCACTGAATCTGAGATAGAGGGCGCGACTTACTCCTATTGGAGGGTAAATTTATCTGGTGCTGTTGGAGTACCTGGTGATATTGGGCCTACTGGGCCTACTGGGCCTATTGGTGCTACTGGTGCTACTGGGCCACAAGGAAATCAAGGTATACAAGGTCCACAGGGGCCATTTGGTCCACAAGGACCGGAGGGTCCACATGGCGCTACCGGGCAATCTGGATTACAAGGTGTGCAAGGGGTACAAGGTCCTATTGGTAATACTGGATCAACAGGTCCGATTGGTCCTATTGGAGAAACAGGCTCTATTGGGCCTACCGGAGCTACCGGAGCTACCGGAGCAACAGGACTACTCGGTCCAATAGGACCTACTGGTCCTATTGGAGAAACAGGACCAGTAGGTCCTATTGGACCTACTGGTGCTACCGGTCCAAACTTATATTTATCTTATATAGATGTCAATAGTGGATATTTAAAATTTCTAAATAATCCAAATACAGTGGCATCTGTAAGCGCGAGTAACCAATTTGTTATGAACATGGGTCAGAATTGGAACATAATGGGCGCATCTTACGGAACGAATATTATAGCAACAAGTTCGAATTTTCATATAGCATTTTATGGTGGTAGTGGCACTTCATCTGTAGATGTATCAAGTAGTTCTATACCCGTGGGTACTGCTATTATAGTATCAGATGTCGGTGGAAGATCAAGTCTAACTAATATTACAATTAGTGCTGGTGTAGGAAATAAAATTTCTTACAGAACATCAGCTGGTGTTGTTCTGGGATATACTTCTACTTGGGCGCTGACTACAAATAATAATGCAGTGGTTGATGGCTTAGGTTCTAGCTACTTGACCGCATCCTCCGTAGTATTTGGTTCTAATACCCCAAATGGTGGTAATAGTTCTAATGGATTGAAGGTAGGTCCTTGGGCAGCTGGTTATACAATTGGTTCAACTGATCCAAATTCTTATGTTGACTTTACATTATCTACGGTTGGGAGCTATTTTTTATCTAACTTATCGGTGGCGGTATCTCTTATGAACTCTTCTGGTAGTAGTACATTAAATCAGATGCTGGCTAGTTTTCAATATTCTGTTGATGGTGGTGTAACATTCACTGAGTTTGGTGTTGTGACTATTCCAATAGTAAGTGGTACATATGTAAATGCTGCTTTACCTACTACAATATCTGATACTGCTAATTTACATATAAGACTTTATTTCTATGGTGCGGTTGGATCGAGCACATCTACTAGTAGGTTTGTATATGTTAGAAATATGGTACTTAGTGGTACAGATTACTACGGTACTACAACAAGTTATATACTTGGGTCTAGTGGTGCCTCAGTCACATTACAGAAGGTAACTTCTAGTATATGGCAGGTTATTAGTACCAATTAATTAATATATAAATCATAAAATAAATTTTAAAATGCCAACATACGGACAAACTGGATCAGCAACATATTCAATTGCATACTCATCATTAGATGAGATGTTATCACATGTTCCGGATAACTTACGACAGAGAATTGAGGCGAGTGATATTAGAAATTCTTTATACACACTATGGGAAATGATAAGTGATGCTGTAGAGGATTTGCAGGGTGTAACTGATATAGGTAATACATCCTCAAATCCTATTTGGTTACTTGGTGTTGATGAGAGTAAAGGCTTATGGATAGGTGATAATGGCTCTAACCCTTCTATTAAAATAATAGGTGATGGTCAAAGTGGATATTTATTAGTTGGAGATAATGGGGTTCGTAAAACATTTACTATACAGGATTTGTCTCGTGAAGACTTATTTGTATTTGAGAGTAATACCACGTCACTAGATATGTTATCAGGTAATTTCTCAGGTATTAGAATTAATACAGATATTGGTTCATATACTGGTATATTTGTAGATGAACTATCAAAAACTTCTTTTTTAACGCTAGGAAATCAATATTCTGGATCATCAAGACTTAAATCTGATAATTTCACAACAGATAGAGATATATTATTACCGGATGGTGATGGTACATTAATACTATCTATTAATGGGGTTACTGCTAGTTCATCTGGTGATATTACAATTGGGGTAATTGGTGAAACTGGTGCTACCGGATCAACTGGTGCTACTGGATCAACTGGTGCTACTGGATCAACTGGTGCTACTGGATCAACTGGTGCTACTGGGTCAACAGGGTCAACAGGCGCTACTGGATCAACTGGTGCTACTGGTCCTGGCTTTAATACAGTTTATAATTATGGTATCAATAGAGTTTTGCTATCGGATGGTACTTCAAATGGTGCGACAGCACAGTCTAATTTAACATTCAACGGGTTAACACTTGGTATAACTGGCTCACTTAATGTAAGTGGTACGGTATCTTTAGGGTTTACGGGTAGTAGTAGAATGCTGTATGTAGATACTAATGGTATTGTGGGTGCCACTGCTGACTCTGATATAAAATACATATTTAAAAGTTGGGATGGTCAAGGTTCTTATATAACAAGTGGTAATGCTAGATACCATGTTATGCCCGAATCAGGTACTATAACTGGTTGGAGCATATTGACAATCGGGACTTCTGCTAGTTGCACTATTGATGTTTGGAAATTAGGCTATACAACATCATTACCAACAGCATCAAATTCAATAGTTAGTTCGTACCCATCATTAACAACGGGTAATGTAATCAGAACAACTTCCGTAGCTGGATGGACTTACTCTATGTTAGCTGGTGATATATTAGGCTTTAATATTGTATCAGCGACTAGTTCACAGGTAATAAACTTCACACTAGAATATATGACAAGTTAGAACTGGTTTATAAACTTTTATATATAGTATTATGATTTTTAGATATAATGATTTTTTAGATGATAAGGTTGAGTCAGTTATTAACGAGTCTGTTTTATACTACTCACCGGAATTGGTTAAAGTTTTAGATAAGATTTTTGTATCATCAAAAGAAGGTGATATACAGAATATAAGTAAAGATATTATTCTTGCTGAGGTAACTGATATTAAACCAGATATCACTTTTGTTACGCTTGATAAAGATGGGTATTTATCCTTCACCACACAGAGAAATGCTGAAAATATAATCGATAAGAGTTATCCCGATATTAAATCCAAACTTTTTGGTGATGATATAACCACACATCGTATACCTTTAAAAAATCTAGCATATGATATTTTTAACAATAGTGAAATATCATTAAAGTCAAGGAGTCAATTAAAGATTGGTAAGTTTATAAATAGACTTTTTCCAGGTAAATATACTCCTAAGCAAATTGAAGATTTTACTAACGAATTTAAATCTGTTTGTGATACGACATCTGATAAGATACAAATTGTTGAAGGTGATGATATTGCTTATTGGTATAACAAAGATAACTACTACGATATAGATGGATCACTAGGTAATTCGTGTATGAAGAGTATGAAATCGGATGTCTTCCGTATTTATACTAAAAATCCAGAGGTTTGTAGATTGCTTATTATAACGGAGAATAATAAACTGAAGGCAAGAGCGCTTGTATGGAAAGTCACATCAAGAAATAAAGAGGATTTACCTTATGAGTATGTTTTAGATAGACAATATACACTTAACGATAGTTTAGTTAATAAGATGAAAGCATATGCTGATAGTCAAGGCTGGGCATATAAGTCAAAAAATTCATTCAGTTCATATAACGATGTTACTTTTAAAGATGAAAGTCACAGAACATATCTACAGGTGAAACTAGGCAAATATGTAGATGATAATTCCAAAATTGGATCAAGTACAAATGCTGATTATGACTATGAGAAATATCCTTATATGGATACCTTTAGAACATATGATGTTAAGAAAGGTATCCTAAGGAATGAATGTGATAGCGATGTAGAAGGTGATTATGATTTATCAGATACTAGTGGTGGATATACCGAGATAGGTAGAAATGTTTATTCAGATTATTATGACTGTGAGATAAATGTAGATGATGCTGTATATTCAGATTATCTATCAGATTATATCTATTCGGATAGTGCGATTTATATACAAGGAGGATCTCGAGGATATAGAGGTTATCTACCAGAGGACTATAGTAGTGTTGTTACAGACTATTACACACATAATTACTATCATGAAGATGATTGTGTTTATTCGGATGTCAACGATGGGTATGTCTTACAGGAAGATGCTGTTGAAGTTATTACTAGAGTCTTCCAAGATAGATTTGAGTCTGATTGGTATTCAAGTCATGAAAGTATATTTATGAATGTCTCTAGTCTTGAAGAATTATATTGGTTTAGATATCTTGTGGATAATATTTATAACTTTGAAGACTGTAAACATATACTTAAAAATATATTAGAAATTGATGTTCAGGGAAATCTTGTTCCAGAAAGAATGACATATAAGGTATTTGAGTTAATTAAACCGATGGGTGAGATTAAGTATCTTACTGAGGTCGATGCACATATTTTGGATAAACGAATAAATAAGTATCATACCTACAGCATAGATAAAATTGCTTATGATAACTTACTTAATAAGCATAAGTTGGTTACTTTAATCATTAAAGGTGGTGAGAAAATATTAAGCGATATTCAGTTATCACTTGATGTTGATGATGCTGCAACCAGAGATCTAATTAAGGATAGAAAGTATAAGATTGGTATAAGATTGGATCAGTTAGATGATAAGTCACTATTTTTTGATTAGTAATTTATCATAGAATTTACTAAACCAAAAGTTTCTTGTTGTGCCAAGTACAATAAAGTATATTAATTCACAAATTAAGGCAAAATGTAATCCTATATAAGGTGCTGCTGCCATTGTTATTGCAGATACGTTAAATACTTCTTTCATCATTTTAAGAAAATGCCATGCGTCAGTAAGTTGAACTGGTTTGGTTATTTTGAACCAAAGTATATTCCATTTTATAAACCCTTTACTCACATCACCATCAACATATTTATTTCTCCAACTTACAGAAGGATTCCAAAATTGCTCATTGAAGTTTTTGAATATGCTTATTGAGTAGTGACTTGATAATGTATCCATTATTGCATCAGTTATTCCTGATAGCCAGTAAAATAATGCAGGTAGTATTAAAGGTAGTATTAGAGGTGATATTGACATATAAATTTTTATTTTTATATATTAAATTTCATCCACTTCTCATGATAGTTAGGTGTTCCACTTATCTTTTGAAAGTCAAAGGATATTACCGCCCACTCACCGTTATTACTAACAAGTTTACCATTTATATAATCTGATATAAACCGCATCATCTTAGAACTCTTGCCGTGCATAGTTATTACGTCCTTACCATAGTCTTTATAGTGATAGCCGTTATCTGAGTCAAAGTATCCACGTATAAAATCCTTATAATATATTGTTGGAATAGGTGGTACTTCTAAGTATAAATCGTGTCTTAATCCCATGTCAACAAGTCTGTTAAGTATAGTTAGTGAGGTTATTTTCAGAGTAGATAAGTCATTTATAGACTTCTTAATCGGGTAATTGCTATTTAATGCTAAATTGAATCTTTCAAGTTGTTCTTTTTTGGATATAAGTGTAACAGTATTATATCTATTGTCGTAGATAACTGACCATATATAGCCTAACCAATAGGCGGATGACTGATTAATATCATCAAAGAACTTCTCATTGATGTTATATTTCCTCTTACGACATTCACCACTACAATATTGGTAGTGTCCCCTTTTTATCTCAGCTATATTATTTATTTCAAATTCCTTACCACAACATTTACATACTAAAGCATGTCTAACGGATTTCACACCATTCGAACAATCATAGGAGCAGTACATACCTTTTGTATTTCTAGTTGGATAAAATTCTATTTGGCATTTGATGCAGGTGTGTAATGCTTTGGTATTGACTTTTTCAGGTTTTCCTTTTTTTCTGTAATTATTATAACATAATCTGGTACAAAATCTAGCTCTTTTTGTATTGGTATTACAGTTAATACATTTATTCACGTATTGTAGTTTGTTTACCGATATATATTATAACTACTCATTCTCGTATCTAAAATCTAAGTAGCATAGTTTTATAGATGGTGGGGTTTTATAATCAGTATGATCTTCTATCTTCATCTCTTGGAATTCTTTATTATCAGTTATAGCTTCAATTTTACGTTCACGATTAATTGCCTTAACTTCATTTTTCATTTCCTCTGTTATAGTAACACCCATTGGTTGTACGGAAACTAAATCCTGACCGATAGTTTGTGCAGCTACCTTCATAGCCATTGGCAAAATACTTGGAAAGTTATCAGGGAGTGATTGTGTTCCATGTCCAGGGCCACCTGGGTTATCAGGACACATTGATTTTTGTGCATAATCACTTAACCAACTTTTCTTATCATCGCCCAAGTTCATGTTATCTATCAATGCTGACCACTTTTTAAGTGTGCTTTCCTTATTTATCTCATTCATACCAATTTTTATTTTTAAAGGCAAGGACGATTAACGTCCTTGACCTCTGTACTTACTTGCTTTACTATCATGCTTATTTCTTGACTTCTGAGCTTTCCCTTTTTTTCTTTTCCCAAAAGATAATTTGTTTGCTGATGTAGTTCCCTTTGCCATCTTATATTATATTTTTTTAGCTTGGTTTGACCAATTGTAGTATATATTCTTTTTTATTTTAATTTTTTTTCATATCTTTATCATTAAGATAAAAGCCTGTAGATGATAAATAAGGATATGGTAAAGAGGTATATGTTAGATAGATCTATGGAGCTACGTAAGACAATAAGTGATATTTGTATCAAAAGTGATGATTGGATTATTACCTATGATGAGTCTAGATGCTATGTTAATTATAGAGACGGCGGTGTAATGAAGAGTTCTTTTATAATAAAGGAACATATTGATAATTATATCAGTAATCTCAGGGATGAGAATATAAATAAAATATTGGAATGAAATACATTTGTATAAAAAACTGGAATTTCCCAGATAATATGAAAAATGAATCGCTTGATAAAGCTGGGTGCTATAATAGAGAGTGCATGGATTGTTACCTCATTAAAGGTAATATATATGATGTGTCGATTTTTGGGGCACAAGTTTATCCTGATAAACCAGATTTTATATTATATAACATAAATCTTAATAATAAATATATTGCAACTCTACGAAGTGATAATATCAGTGAATATCTAATTGAGTTAGATGAAAGCAGAGAGTGTAGAATAAATAATATATTAAATGGATAATATAAAATCATTATATTTGCTATATGGAAAAGAGTAGAATTTTAGTTAAAGCACTGCGACACGCGCCACACACACTTGGGTTAAAATTGGACGCAAGAGGTTGGGTTAAGGTAAGCGATGTGCTGGAGTCTTTATCTATAAACAAAGATGAATTGGATATTATGGTTGAAACCAATAATAAAAAGAGGTTTGAGTATAATCAAACGGAGGATAAAATCAGAGCATCTCAAGGACATTCTATAAAAACGCTGGAAGTTTTTAAAGATTGGAAAGTATATACACCCACAACCTCATTGTATCACGGTACTGCAAAACACGTTGTTAAGTCTATTTTAGAGAGTACACTTTATTCTCAAAGTAGAACACACGTTCACCTCTCACTTGATGTAGAAACAGCTTATAATGTTGGTAAAAGACATGGTGTGCCTATTATTTTAGAGGTTGATGCAGTTAGAATGCACAATGATGGATATAAGTTCTATATGTCTAAGAACGGTGTTGTTTTGGTAGATGAGGTTCCAGGTAAATACATTTCTATCTCATCCACTTTTTAAGTGGGCATATTTCTTGTCCATTTTTTGGTGAGTAGATTTTCTTAGCTAAGGGGCATCCGCACTTATCACAATAGTAAAAGGTAATAAACTTTCTATGTTCACAACCATCACATTGTTGAATACGTTCATTTGCTATTTCTTCTTGTCCGGGAGTTGGATTAAATGATATTATCCAAGACTTCGCTATTTCTGTAAAATCCATATCTGTTTTATTTTATATATTAGAAAAGTTTATGTACGAAAAATTACCGTTATCATTAGTAGGAACATTTCCATTAGAGAACTTTTTATTTAAGGAGAAGTTCTTTATACTAAATAAGTCACTAGCAAATGGTTGGGATATAGACAAGCAAGACTCAACCTATGGAACAAATTGTATAAATCTAACAATTAAAGGTAATGATAATAACATAGAGCGAGTTGGTAATCCAAGCAAGTTAATTACCATAACTAAGGGTATCGATGAGTGGTATTATGTTAGTATATTTGTTTGGAGTTTTAAGACTCGTGAGAATGGATCATATTATAGATGTGATCAGTGGGATGGCTTGTTAGCTTTTTTAGAAAAAGAATTTAATTTTTAATATGAATACAAATAAAATATCAAAAGGTATATATTGTTATGATGAGAATGGTAAGTGCCCTTATTTTACTAGTTTACAGATATACGATAAGTTATCCTACACCGATGAAAATGAAAGTCCTCTGCCACCAATAGAAATACCTTATTGCCTATATACAAAGAAAGGTTCATTACCTAACGGAGATTGGAAGAACAATGAGTTTAAAAGACTACAAGACCACTTTGGTTATACTGAGGATGAAGTATATGATAATCTATTGCAAGACGATTTATTGTGGGATCAAGTAAAATCCTGTGGAAAAAATAAATATATAGGATTATGATAAAAAAGTTTAATGATTTTTCGAGCCCAACTTGTAGGGTTTGTGATTCTACTATGTACGTAACCGATGATGCTGGTAGATGTAAGATATATCATTGTAAATCTAATGAAGCAAGGTTTTGGGATTTTGATAGAGGTTCTAAGGAACAGAATACTGCTAAGAAGCATTGGGATGATTCTGCCCTAGAAATTTGTAGATAAATTTGGCTATTTCGTTTATATTCCTTATATTTGTAGAAATTAACAATAATGATTGACAATTTTGAACAAATAAAGGGGTTGCTTACATTTACGGATCCAAAGCATTTTTACTTTTTACAAATTCTTAAACGTAAAAAGGAGAATCCTGGTATGAAGAAAGATACATCTGTTATTGATAATTTCTTTTTCTACTCAGCAGAAGATTTAGTTAAGTTAAAGCCTAAGATAGTAAAATTATGTGAAGATAATAATGCGAGAGCATACATTCGATTAAATGTATGTGACTCAGAGGTGATTGCACTTAAAACGATCAATATAATCAGTAAGTGTAGTATGGATAAGGATTATCGCGGGGCTAAGTCAGCTTATTTAAGTGCTTGTGGGGATTCTAAGTTGTCAACTGGCACTTCTGAAAAGAAATGGATTATTGATGTTGATACAAAAGATAATGAGTTTGTAACTTCTGTTTTAGATCATTTACTATCCATAGATAGAATGATAATTCACGCTAAGATTGAAACCAAGAGTGGATTTCATATAATCACGGGTGGTTTTGATCCAAGACTTTTCACCGCTAAATTTCCAAAGGTTGATATCAAGAGTAGTAATGAACCTACTGTTCTTTATGTTCCTTATGGTGAGTCATTAGAAGCTAAAGTAAGAAATATGCTTTCACCGATTAGAAACCATTTGGCTTTATGTAAACTTGTTCGTGAGAATCCTGATATGGTTAAAGAAGGATTACCAAGCTTGGGTTATTTCCCTCTCAGCCTAATTGAGATGGAAGAAAACAACGCAAATGAGGCAATAGATAGAATACTTGATTTATTCAAATAAAAAAGGAGAACTTTCGTTCTCCTTTTTTTATACATTCACTGTTACAGTTGATGATGTTAATCCTGCCACATTAAAAGCTTTTATAGTGACTGAGTAAGTTCCGCTTACTGCACTTGGAAAAATATATTTCCCCTCATTATTAACCTTTTTAGTTGGACCATTATAAATAACATTTCCATCTTCAAATAGAAGATTATTATTACTACTCACTGATATATGATATATATCAACTCCTTGTATTTGACTCCATGATAAATCTATATTAGAATAGTTTGAATCAGTGGTGGTTTTATATACGCTCCATGTCACACCCAAGCTTGTTGATGGTGTTTGAAATGATTTAACTCTATCGCTCCATTTTGATAAACGCTGTATTGGATCACCATTTGTCCATGTTACGCTTTGAACACTACCGGTGGTTGTTAATTTTTTAACTGCCCAGGTATTATCAGTATCACCAGCATTAGCATCAATAGAATATCCAAAATATACATCTGCACCACTAGTATCTTTTCTCAACCAATTCTGTGCAAAGAAACTATTAATTATCTTTTCTTCAGCTGTCATAGTAACCGGAGAAAATTCTCCATAACTATATGTTACACCAATTGAACCATCCACAACGTGTAATTGATAGATGTAGGAACCGGCTGGTGGTGTGTCTATCCATGTATTCACTAAAATTCCATTTATACCACCTTCTCGACTCTCCATATGAACTGTGTTGCCAATGTATGAGCTAGTGAAACCACTATTATCATATCTATATATTCTGTGTCGATGCCATATTTGATCAGTTGGCTCAGCATCACCAGTGGCAAGGATTTGTACTGGGAAGCCATTTGTTACAATGGCAACTTGTTGTATTGTTCTAGGAAGTCCGTTACCAGCATTAATTGATACTTGACCGCCAGTAGATATTGAAAAATTAGGATCGTATGACATAATAAATTTTATTTTTATTAGTGTATATATTAAAATATTAATGTTGAAAAATATTTTGTTTTTGTTATTAATATATAGGGTATGAAAAAGATAATACTATTATTGATATTGTTTACTATATCATGTGCTTCTAATAAGAATGCTAATAGCATGAAAAGTGATACTACTCATATTGAGAAAAAGTATTCTGATCATCTTATCTTCTAAAAAATTTAAAATGAAAATGAAAAAGATATTACTACTCTTAACAACACTATTTTTTATAAAGTCATATTCGCAAGATAGTTCGCATCTATCACAGACTTATATTTCAATACAACCAGCATTTTACACAACATCAACTGGTGGAGGTGGATTAAATGCCGGTTCACAAGCACAAAGAACTACATTTGACATAGAAGTCGGTAGACAATGGGATGCTTTGAGTTTAGGTTTGGATTTAGGTAAAACAACGATGCAGAAGCAAGGTAGTTATCATGATTTAGACACAAACGGTAATCTTACTGTTCCTGCTGGTAAATGGTATTTAGAAGTAAAACCGAATCTAAATGTTTTTAGGCAGGGTAGGCTTACAAATACACTTACTATTGGTTTTGGATATGTTTTTAACTCTAATCAGCCCATGTTGAATGAGTTTACAACTGGTGTAGAATACGATGCTAATCCATCTTGGTCTTATAATATAAACTTTGGTACTTATTATTTTACTGGTAATAAAGGATCAACTAATCAGAATTTCTTTGGATTTTCAATAGTTTATTTATTTAAGAATAAAAAGAAATAGTCTTTTTTATAAAATTGGGGTAAAAAGTTTATAAAATAAAAAACCTCCCGCGGTCTAATACGGGAGGAATGTTCTTGGTTATACCCAAGGTAGCATTTAGTTTAATTATTTTTTATCACACTTACCTAATTGTCCAGTCAAAGCAAATGCTGATATAATTAGTAGTAGTGCTATTGATATTTTTCTTTTAATTTGTTTCATATAATATATATTAATTTTCTAATCTTATTTTCTCTCTAACTCTTGATATTAAAGAAAAATAGTCAGTTACTAATTCTATACCATATCTATTACTTACAATATCCACATTACCTTTTCTCCAGAAGCCTTCTGGGCAGCATATGATCATATTTTTATTCTCCTTTAAAGAGATATTAGTAAATAATCCAATCTCCATTAAAGTGATTGGTGAGTATGTTCCTGGTAGCAAGTTCATGATAATTAAGTCTGAGCATTCTAATCCTTCTAACTCCCATGTTACTTGTCCATTGAAGTAGGGATTCTCTATCTTTTGTTCTTGTGTTGCATCAAAATCTGGTCTTCTTGGATTTAGAATAATAATATCTTCTGATTCTAAGTCTCTTATCATTTTAGCTTGCCAATCTTCTGATTTACCTAGCTCGATAGTACCACCTAAAAAGATAGTAAATCTATTTTTAATATAGGAGAACGGGGGTGTGTATAATTGCATATTGGTTATATTGATAAATTTATAATAGTTTAAACATAGATAAGCATAAAATTATTATAGATTTTGTATTTGATTTCAAAGTCAACGTCTGGTGCATCCTTTAGATAACTAACTATTCTGTTAGTATTTATACCATCTGTCTTGACATATAAATAAGGTATGTTTTTATCATAAACAGCTTTTCTAATTTCAAGATCGAGTGCTTTTTTTATTGCAGTCATTTGCTTTTCACTTATCTTTCTATATTTTAGGTAATATTCTCTTACCGAACTTACAAATCTATTAGCATTATGCGTCCTATCCAAGACGGTATAAACATCATCTTCCGTTATAAAGTCTTGTATGTCTATATCCGATATAGACTTAAGTGTCATTATTGGTATATCAATATCTCTTTCTATCTGCATAAATACACAATCGCTGATAATATCATGTAAATCATTATATATCTTAATTGTTTTGATATAGCTGTCCGCTTCATCCTTTGTAGGGAGATTATAACGAAGTCTTATCTTCTCAATATCCTCCCAGTCAGTGACATACTCTTTTAGTCCCGCATAGTTACACATATTATTATCCACCCCAATTGTGGTTATTCCAAAGTAACCGCGTGCTGTGCTATCATTATTGAGTGTTGTGCATATATAATCGTTAGTCCTGAACCAGGTATATGATAAGTTACCTGTAACATTTCGCATATCATTATGTTTAATAATATCGATATCTGGATAATCTAGTAAATTATCTGGGTAAGTATACCAAGGAAAGTATTCAAATACATGTCTTCCGAAGTGGTGATTACTCAATTTTTCACTCATAAAATTATTTTTTAGGTGATGTGTGTCTAAAGTCACTCATAACCTTGTTTAATAATGGTCTAAACTCAATATCTAATTCCTTCCAACTCCAATGTTGTTTTTTAATCCTATCCCAAACTGAATTTGCACAAGCGAAGTCAGTTATTTTACCGCGTTCAGCAATTTGCTTACCAAACATTGGTATTCTGATTGAGTGAAATAGTGATTTTACTCCTATGTAATATTCTCCTTCAACTTCTATTTTCTTTCTACACTTTACCCATGAGTTTGAACTTGTTCTGGATATAGAGTGTCTTAGTCTATTCTGATTAACTCTAAAGTCTGAGAAAGTTATTTCTTCTTTTAGTTTGGCCCAGCTTGGTGCATAAATACATTCTAAGTTATTAATTCTATTAATATCTAAATCCTCTCTGAATTTATCAGGTGTATAAACATGTATATTGAATAATCCTTTTCTTATCTCAGTTGAGTTTACAGAATTATTAGCGATCATTATTACATCCCAATCAGAATCTCTGTTTGCATTTCCGTATACCTGCGAACCGAATAGGTACACGTTGAACACCCTTGATGGGTGTATTCCTGATGTTTTAATTATTGTGTCTAATGTCGGTATCATACTAATTCATTTAATTTTTCATCTCTTGTAGATTCAAGAGCTTGTGTTATATAACTTTTAAACTCTTCTCTATTTAATTTTGTATTCCAATGACTTTCATTTTTTGGATTGTTATAAAAGTCATCTACAACAGTTTGTATATTTACAATATTTGAGAAATTTTTTATAAGAAACTTAAGTTTATTGAATTCCTTACTTTTATTAATGTCGAATTTGATAAGTGTCATCGAGTTGCTAATAGAACAGCAATTTCCTATAATATCAATCATTACCTTACCTCTTAAATATTCAATTGAATCATCATTTAACATAGCTGTCATTTAATATACAAATATACGAAAAATTCATTACCTACTTTTTATTTTTAATATATATACTAAAATAAATATACAATTATGGCAGGATGCGGATGTGGTACAATATTCGGGGCTTCTAGCTCACAATATATTAAAGTAAATGGTGGTGATTTTGTTGCTATCGATGGTTCTGATACTTTAGATAAAGTTACGGTATCTGATTTAAGGATGCCGTATGCTCAATTACTAAAAAGTAGGGTTAAACTTAAATCAGGACAAGTAAATTACCTACTAAATTATTTGGGATTAGGAGATAATGTTACATTTCTTTTAATAAAAGCTGTTTATGATAATCAATCGGTTATTGAAGAAGATAATTATATAACATGGTCTTTTTATGATGATTTGTCAAAGGTTTATTCAATAGCGCAAATGATGTGTTTGACAGGAAATTCTACAAATAGAATAAAACAAATATACTTAAATAATCCAAGTACAAAATATGGTGTTACACTTGATGTAATGGTTGGTATCATTGATGATACTTATACGTTCTTTAGTGATACTTTAAATCAATCTGGTACATCGTTTACTGGATTAGAATATACTGATATAGAAACGTATGTTGTTGGTGAATCACTTGTTATTAATGACAAGAGTTCTCCAGTTAGACCGCTACTATATCTAACACTTAATAATATTAACTCAATTGAGATATCGGGTAAGATATTATCAATTGATGATTCAAGTCGTTCAACTATATTCTTACAGTTTTTAACTGAATATGATGCGAATCAAGTAAATTCTTTGATTAGTTATATAATGGAGAATCCAAGTACTAATATTGATAGTTTAGTACCTCTTGCTGATACTACCGCACCAGTTGTTTATTTCTTAAACAGAGTTGGTGGAGGTGGAGATGATATCAGATCTAATGGAAATTCGTCTGGACCTTATAATACGGGTGATGGTTTAACATTCTCTACATCAATATCAATATCAACTTATGGTACTGCTAGTGGAACATTATTAGATAAATCAACTTTAAGAAATATCTTAGTGAATAGTGTATCTGATACAAGAGATGGTACTATGTATTTAATAGATTCAAGCTTAGTTATAACAGGTAACTCTGGTGTTATATCACAAATAACATCAACTGGTACATATTCAATATCATTTGATGTGTCGGATATTGCTAAGAACTATGTTAATGCCCATATAGATATTAATGTGATCGCTTAAAATAAAAAAATAAATAATGAGTTATAGTAGTGGTAATTTTTTAAGACCAGTAGCGGCAACCGATGCGAGTATCCGTATAATGGATGATAATAATGTTGTTAAGTTTACGGTTAATCCATTTTCAATATTAAATCTACAAGCTTCAAATAATATATTAAATATAAGTTTGAAGGGTGGTAAGGTTATATCTGTTGATTTTTCAAGTGCAGTAGAGGCAAAGATATCTATTGATAAACTTGAGCAGCAGATTAGTATTCTGACTGGTAAGGAAGCGCCATTTATAGATAAGCAGATACAGAATTATGTTCAGAATAAGATAGATAATATATCATCAATAACTGCACCTACATTTAGTATTACATCTGTTATCGAAGGTGATTTGATACCATCAGTTGATAGTCAATATGATTTAGGTTCGACTATTTCACAATGGAAGAGTTTACATGTGTCAGGTCACACTATTTATATAGGTGGTGTTACACTATCAACGTATGATAACTCATTAGTCATCAATAATATAAATCTGGGCAGCACATCATCACCATTTATACTATCAGTAGATAGTGGGAATCTAACGCTTAATTCTGATGTTTTTCTTGGTATTACTGGCTCGACCGGTCCACAAGGAGAAAAAGGTGATCGAGGTGTTGCTGGATTTGGTATAGTTTTTAAAGGACAATTATCATCAACTTACTCGCTACCATCCCCATCCGTGCAAGGATATTCTTATTTAATTGATGATTCATTATGGGTATATGACTCAAATGAGTGGGTTGATGGTGGTAATATTCAAGGACCTCAAGGTATGCGAGGCGAACAGGGTATTCAAGGAGTTACTGGAGCACAGGGTCAACAAGGTATCCAGGGTATCCAAGGTATTCAAGGTATGCAAGGTGTTACTGGACCACAGGGTATTCAAGGTGTTACTGGATCACAGGGTATTCAAGGTGTTACTGGGCCACAGGGTATTCAAGGTATCCAAGGGATGACCGGATTACAGGGGATCCAAGGAATACAAGGAGTTACTGGGTCAAGGGGTGATATATACTTCTGGACAAACTATGTCTGGTACAATCGAAGATGTTGATATCAACATCATAACAAAAGGTAAAGGAAACTTAGTATTTAAAAACGATATATCTGGCTGGGTACTTGACTTTGGTATAACCGCAGTCCCAAATAGTTATGGTGATATATATGGCTCATCCGTCGCATCAGATGAGAAAGGATGCAGCTATGTTATTGGTGGTGGTGCTAATTCAAGTAGAGCTTTTGTTATAAAGGTTAATCACATTGGTGAGGTATTATGGTGTAAGAGTATATCAGAATATACGCTGGGTGAAAGCATAGTGTATAAAAGTGGGGTTATCTTTGTATTACTACAAGGTAATTCTCGTCAAAAAGGGGGTCTTGTATTAAAGATAAATACTGATGGTGTGTTAATCAATCAGTGGTTTATAAGTCATGAAGAGCCAGGTGTGATGAATGGATATGATATATCGGTTGATGAAAATGATAATGTCTATTTGTTTGGTGATGATAACCATAAATTGGTTATATCTAAGATAGATACAGTAAATAATATTTTAGATTGGAGTGTTAGGCTTAATGGGGAAGGTAGTTTTGAAACATACTTTGGTAAGTATTCTAATGGTAATCTATATATAGGTGGTGTTAATACTAGTGATGGTATAGCATGTCTGGCTAAACTTGATACTTCTGGTATTATTATTTGGAATAAATCTATCGAAGTATCGCTAAACACAAGAGATAACGCCTTCGGTGGTGATACAGCGTTTTCATTAGCGAGTGATATACATGATAATATTTATATAAGTGGTAGATTTAAGGACATGAATGCTGGTGGTAATAGTAGCTTTTACATGAAACTAAATAGTAGTGGTTTGGTTATATGGTCAAGATCAACATCACTTAAACAAATATCTTGTATAGAATATCATCCAACTAATGGGCTATTCATTGCTGATACAGGCATAAGTGTTTTTGACTATTCATATGACGCAATTATTGCTAAGATTGATGAATCTAATGGTGATATAATATGGTCAAAACAAATCGGGTCATCGGATAATGATTATACATGGTATTCTAATGGACATAGATATCTTAGTATATCCGAAGATAAGTTATATCTAACGGGCTACACATATGATGGTAATCAAAATGGTGATACAAATCTATTTTTACTATCATATGATTTAAAAGGAGTTTTAGATGGGGTTTATAGCGGTTGGCATATTATAAATTATAATATATCATCTATTTATAGTTCAACATATAGTGTTAGCCCACTAATTCTACGAGGTGTAACGTATTCTCAGATGTTTGAGAAAACATCATTTGTATTTGCTGATGGTCGAGAAGGCGGTTTAGATCAATCCGCTATTGAATTTGATGAGAAAATATCATCATTTGCACCAGAAACCCAATTGATTATTGAAGGTGAAATTAATGTGGATGATCTATATATCTTACCAAGATCATCCGGGAATACGGGTGATGTTTTGACATATGGTTTAAGTGGTAGTAAGTTAGAATGGACACCTATGGGAGTTAATGTTGGTGTGGATAGTTTCACAATAGGCTCAATACCAGAAGCGGCGGGTGATATATCAATAACAAACTTTGTTGGACAAACAGAGGTGACTAAAATAACACTCACTAATATCAATAAGGGTGATGAGTGGAATATAGACAATACTAAATATAGTATTAGTGACACTTTTACTATTGGTGGTTGGGCAGACATCAGAGATAATATACGCTCATATTGGAATGATTCTACTTTAAATGTTGATGAGAATGATGTATCAACAACTATATACTCAATTTATATTTATGATGATACTGCATATTTTAGCACCGCCGTATATAGTGATATAAAGGCTGTAGTTGGTATGCAAATAGAGGGTGACTTAACATCTGGATGGGCTAATATATTAGCTATTGGGTTGACATCATCACCAGGTGGTTCATATGAAACTCCTGATGGTTCAACCTGTTTTTATATTCAAATCGATCAACAAATGGGTTATGAGGGATATCAATTTGCTCAATTTGACTTTATATCGAGTATAGAATACACTATAACAAGTGGTTCGTATGATTATGAGAGAGACTCATTAGTTAGAGTAAATATACTTAGTGGTAATACAAAATCTGAAGTTTTTACTGAACAAGGCTACTCTAAAATAGATGGATTCGATGATGACTTTGTGGAGATTAAAATAAGTGATATTAGTGTTGGTGGCGCAGCAGGTACTATCGATAGTACATTTACTTCTTCAAATGGTATTTTGATTTCTCCAAACAGCACCAATACTAGAGAAGTATTTACTTCAAAATTACAGTCAGATGGTAAATTATTAGTCGGTGGACTTTTTGATTCGTATGCAGGTGTTACTGCTTCTAATATAGTTAGGGTAAATTTAGATGGTACTATCGATAGTACATTTAATACTGGTGCTGGGTTTGATAATTCAGTATATACTATTGAGTATCAACAAGATGGTAAGATATTAGTTGGTGGTAGATTTACCTCATACAAGGGAGTTACTGCTAGTCGAATAATTAGATTAAATAGTGATGGTTCTATTGATAATAATTTTAATATAGGAACTGGGTTTGATAGTGAGGTTAGGTGTATTGCATTGAGACAAGATGGTAAATTAGTTGTCGGTGGATATTTTGGAATTTATAATGAAGATGGATCCTATGCACATCTTATTACACTTAACCAAGATGGCTCTATTGACAGAAGTATTACTCCTACTTCGGTAGGTGTTATCTATTGTATAACAATGATTCCTGGTACGACTCAATTCTTAATAGGTGGTGAGTTTCGAGATTATATTTTACAGGTTGATTATAGTGGTAATACTAAAAATATTGGTAGTCTAGGCGGTGTTGTCAGGGCAATTGCTTATGATAGTAACCATAATGCTGCTATAATAGGTGGTGACTTCACTGATCATCTACATGTGATATTTAATTTGATAGATGAAAGAAAGGCTCAATGATAAAAAAAATAAATAATAAAAAATGTCAAATTTTATAAGTATACCAATACCAAATAGTCCAGTTCACTCAATATCAATACAACCGGATGGTAGTGTTTTAATAGGTGGTAGTTTTACTCAAGTTCGTCAGGAAGGGGTAAACTACAATAAACAAAGTATTTGTAGAATAATAATGGATTATACCACGGAGTCTGGGGTTGTAGATAATAGCTTTAACTACTCTGGCTCCGGTATCCCTGGTTCAAAAATTTCTCAACAAGTTGATACCATAATATCAACAAATGACAGGATATTTATTGGTGGTAATTTTGCTTCTTATAATGGTAAGAATGTTAATTGCTTAGCTCGTTTATATAATGGTATCGGCTATTTTCCATTAGTTAAGTTCATGGGTAAAACATATGATAAGTTATTTGTAGGGTCCAATAGTTATTTAACATTCGGTCACGGTAGTTCAGTTTTTGACGGTTTAGGTTCATCTAACCCAGCTTATCCTGGTATTTTCATAAATGCTGGTGACAGGAGTTATCAGAGGGTAAGTACGGAAATTACAAATAATACATTAACTATACGATATCAAGGTGGTGTGAATACTGGCTTGAATATGAGTAATGAGCCCGAGATACATTGGTCAGTTACATTCTATATAGATTCTGATAATATTGATATCAATGTTTATACCATAAGTAGTGTGGATGGGTTTACGGCAATTAAGGATAGCACTTCGATCATTAAATCGTTCGTGCCAGTCACATCTAATAGATATAGATTGAGTGATGGGTATGCTGTTAAGAATGAGAAGGTAACCATGGTTAAGTTTGAATCAGATGCGGATGTATCTGGGTATATTACAAGTGTATCGACATCAAAAACAATTGCTTATGGTAATGCAGTTGGATATTTCCAAAATAAGGCAAACTCTACCTCTAATAAACTTCATACTGGTGAAACATTCCTACCTGGTATGATGTATTTATTTAAAAACACTAATAATAATATTCCAGTAAAAGCAACATTCTTATATAATACCTTAAAATACTATTTTACTATTAACTTTAATGGTAGTTATGGTTATGGTGGTGATTGGTATATTTACGTTTCTGAAATGTTTGTTCCGGTCGGATTCTATGTTGAATCTATTACATATGACTGTAATAATTTAGCAGGTAGTGGTTCCCTATATACCACTATTGATGCCATAGGACAAATCACGAGTGTAGAATTATCTAATTTTAATAATAATGTATTTAGTCAGTCCATTTATTACGGCAACTTAAGCATTCAAAAAGTGAATACTAGCTCTAATATAACTATGAATTTGAACGGGTACTATGCAAGTGGTTATGTCTCAGTTGAGATTATATTGAAGAATATATCTTACTAACAAAAAAAGAGTCTTTCGACTCTTTTTTTTATACTATACAATGATCCACTGGTTCATGCTTTCTATCTTTTACCTTTGTTCTAACTGATAGTTCTAATAAGATGCAATCCCAGTCGTCCATTGGTATATTAGGATCCATAGCAGCATATTCTAATATAGATATTGCGGTTTCGTAATCAAAGTGTGATGGAACTCTACTGAAAATCTTTTTAATTAGTCCAAGTTGTTCAGATAGCTTCATACCACTCAGATTGTCCACCATAGCAGGATATTTTGTAGTGAATTTTCCCAACCAGTCAATCACATTAGGATGAACCTTAGTATCGATATAATCTTGCTTCTTATAGAAATATCTTAGTTTATTCCAAACATCACTCTTCAGCTCATTATTACCAATATTTCTTATGTAGAACATGAAGTCTTTTGTTAACCGAGGAGTATTATCATCCATTACTAATGTTCCATACTCTCTCGAATCTTCAACAACTTCACTTTTTATCTTAAAAATATCAAATGGTGGTGAGTGAAATATATCAGTTGTGTTTCTCTTGAAAAGTATTTTAGGTAGTAAATAATACAAATTATTCTGCACACCTTCCTTAGCACGGAAATAAGCCTCCATCTCTATGTCTCTCCCTATCATAAAGAATTTTGATAGGTATTCCTGGTTATCGAGCCACATCTTATGATATCTATCCATAAACCTAAGTTTAAACTTTTCATAGTGAAAGTGTGGCTGATAAGTTATTGCGAAACTTAGTATCTCCATCTCAAAGTCATTCAACTTAGCATTTAAATCCTTTCTCTTTTTTGCTATACGGACTGCGGTATGTGAAGGACTATGAAGGTTAACTACCTTCAGTTCACCAGTATTCAAGAACTCAACAAAGTCATCCTTGATATAAAGTTTATCTTCCTCAATTGAATAACCTACCCTTGTGCAGTTTATATCAAATGTATCTAAAACAATGTCTGGTGACTTCGAGGTTGATTTATAATTGACAAAGTTTATAATATAATATAATAGTTCTTCTTATCAACACGATGTGCTATTTGATCATATCTACCATGGTAGACTGATTCTAATTCTTTAAAGTCGTATATCTTATCTGATTTTGGTCTAAGATTTGGTGGTAGACTATAATTGACTTTTAGTTTTTCTTTTTCAGACTCTTCGTCAATAAGATCAGTCATGATGAAAACATCAATATCATTGATGATTGCTTTGTTACCCGACACCAGTTCCCACATTAGATTTGCTAATGCACCACCAGCAATAAATCCCCTTTCGGGGATTTTATATTTTAGTTTAAGTATAGTAAGTGCTTTTCTGGATATTTTATTAATATCTACCATGTTACATGTTTTTACTGATATGATCAAGGAATTCTTTTTCTCTATCTGTTAGTGAGTCCATACCAGTATTGGATATCTTCTCTAAGATAGAGTCTATATCCAGATTCTCTTCTGGTTCAAACTCAAATTCTTCTAATACTCCATCTCTATAAATGTTAACCTTAACATCACTGCTTAATTTAGGTATTGAAGCAATCACATCTTGATTTTTGTGATCTTCTGATTCAATCATCATCTTAACCTTGGTTATCTCAGTTACGATATCTTCAATTGTTTTTGGTACAATTGGAATTCTATTTGACATAACAAATTTGCCTATTTTTAGGGTTACATCAACCCTAACTTTTGATAGTTCATCAGTAAGTCTATCGGGAAATAGAACGGTTTTATTCTTTTCGTACTTTATTGAGTACATATCAAAGTTATTTTCTGACTTTGGTACAAATATACCATAAGATAGATAGGCTTCTATCTTTGGTTCTTTATTGGTTTTTAGGATAGAGTCTTTAACAACTGTAATCCAGTCTGCTATGACTGGACACTCTGTTAAAATTTCTTCTATTTCGACTGGTATTAGATACATAATTAAAATTTAAAGCATAGATAAAATGTAGCGATTCCCAAAAGTATTAGGAAAGCGATACCACCTATTTTATTCATTTGATACAAAAAGTTGTATTCATCACAAATAGAGTTGTAACTTCTCTTACAGATAAGAGAATAAATAAATGTTAATGGAATGATAAGAAATGATATAATAACAATTCCGATAAATGCTTTAAATGCTAAAAATGCTAAAATTATGGCAAATACTCCAAATGCTTTCAATAATCTGTTAAACATAACAATTAATTTTAATCAAATATACGGAATAATATTAAATCCACCAAAATTAAACTGTGCAATCGCACTTAATCAAACATTGACACTCATCAACATTTTGTAGAAATTTAACTTTTATTTCCTCTTCTTCTTCTTTGGTTCCGGACTCATCCCACATGATAATATGGACCGACCAACCATCTCGGTCAGTCCAATTAGCAAATAGACGATAAGAACGACCATCAGGCATATACCCGTGAAAATTACGCTTTATACTTGTTGTCGTTGGGTTATCAAAGTCTATATTCATCTTATAAGTAATTTAGTTTCATTTTTGGATCAAAGTTGACAAGTGTTTGATAGAATAATTCTATCGCATTCTCAACATCTTTTTTACTAACTGATTCAACAGTAGTGTGCATATACTTCAGTGGTGAAGATATAATCATCGTAACAACATTCTCTAAGAAGAATCCCATTGTGTCATTACCATATGAACCTACTTCAACCTGATAAGGGATTGCTTTCTCATCAGCCACACCTCTTACAAAATCTAATAATTTTCTATGATTCTGAGCATTTGTTTTATGAACATATTCAAAACGAGTAATATCATCTGTTTTGCCTAGTATGTCATTTACAAATTGTTTAATTTGTCAATCTTTAAATACTCCTCAGCTACACTATACCTGGTGTAACAGTACCGGAAGTTGCTGAACCATCATATGTTTTGGCAGCTATACTAGTACCTGATATTGATAATGGTCTTGCAGTAGCCGTGAAACCAACTAACACACTGGTAGCATCAGCATATATTGTACTTCCATCACTACCACCAGCCTGATTTGCTGTTATGGTAAATGTACCTACACCCGTAATAGTTAAAGTACTATTATTAGTTCCGGATAAATTAGCTATTCCCGAAGGGCTGATATTACTGATAGAAAAAGTAACCGGATTTCCCGAACCTCCACCACTTGCAGATAAACTAAGATCAATTACATCTCCATAGTTTACTGTGGTAGAAGGGGAGAACGTAATGGCATGAGAACTCAAAAAAGCAAAAAACGAAAAAGATAAACACTATGAAGAAACTTTTAACCATTATCATCCTATTACTATCACTTTCCTCTTTCTCACAAGTAGAAGTAATCAAAATCAATTGTCAAAGAACCTTAGGTAGAACCATTGGTTACCACCTAACCTTAAAGAATACATCTACCAAAACAATAGATGCCGTAGAATGGACCGCAACATTCAGTGATAAGTTTGGTGATGTAAAAGAAGTAAAGAAAGGTGAACTATGGAGTTCAGGAAATACATTTACATTAGATACACCTGCTGACCATTGCGCCACAAGTAAACCAATTGAAGCCGGTGATGAATTACAAGTAACAATGACTTGTTTGGTGAAAGGAGCCACTGATGTTAAAATTAAAATAACAAGAATACATTATATAAAATAACTAAAATCATGAACAGAACTATATCAAACTTCCTTTTAATATTCCCTATACTATTATTCTTACTAGTTGCCTGTAACCCTAACTATAACCCCGATAAACAATACACATCAGGTAAACAAGTTAAAGCCACACCAGTCAATTCTAAAGCTACTAACATTGAATATATCACAGGTCCTGTATCAAATGACAGTCAAACTGACCAAGGTTTATATAAAGTAACCTTAGAAGATGGTAGAGAAATACTTATATACAGAGGAACTGAATCTATATCAATGATACAATTAAACTAATTATTTTATAAGTTTCTTTATTTTCTTTGAATAATTTGTAATTAGCATCAATAAGTTCTTCTACATACTTATTCCTCTTTGATGAAGAAATAAGATGTGTATATCCTAATCTAACTGCGGTTTCTTTATTTACATATCCATATTGAGCACTTTCCGCCACAAATTGAACATCATAATTATTAATATTACAAATATTTTTTATATAGAATTGTTCAAATATTAAACACGTTAATTCATTACAAGTAGATTCATCTTTATAATATGAATCTATGTAATCTATATAACGTAAAGTTTCTTGCCACCAATTTTCCAAATGGTCTAGCTTGTTAAATCCAATTATACCACAACAATACGCAATATTTTCATCCCATTTATAATCGGGTTTGTCTTTATAATGATTTATTGCATGATTGAGCAAAAATGGATATTGAGTATAACCAGTTTCTATACTTTGAAAGCAAGCGTCAGCGGTTAATAAATAGTCAGGTGGTCTTTTAACCCAGATAACATCATTATCAATATGTATAAAAGGTTCTTTTTGCAATTTACATGCCAATATTTTACCAATTGACCAATGTTTTTCATCAATACCGGCCAATCCTTCTTCCAATTCAATTGAAACAGATGTAAAAGGAAGATTATATTTATCAATTAAAAGTTCTTTTCCTTTTAAATCTGTCACCAATTCAACTTTAGAGAAATATCTTCTACACAAACCTACTGATAAAGTCATACACTCTATAAGATATTTCTCACTATTAAAACCAACAAATGTATCATTCATTGGTTTTGTCCAAAATGAATATATTGCTTTATCTATCATATAGTATTCACACACAATTTTAATTTATCATAAACTAAAGTAAATTCTTCTTCTGTTGCTTCTTCATTATTTAATAGTAATTTAGAAATCATTAAGTCTTTGTTTTCTTCTAAAATTTCTTGACAAGAAAATGTTAATGAACCGTTAATATCAAATATTGTTACCAACATAAGGGTAGTTGTATTAAATGATAGTACGTTATTAATGTTTTTGTAAAATGTTTTCATAGTTATTTTTTTATTTTTTAGTTAGTCCGTATAAACATTATAACCTTTTGATTGTAATGATGTCTTGGCAGTTAATCCTGCTCCTGATGGTGGTGCCGATGGACTCATTGTTAAGAAGAATTGTTTATTTTCTAATATAGTGTATCTAGTATCAAGTAATATTAATGTTGTATTAACCTCTAGTGTGTTTAATTGATTTTGTTGCAAATAAAGCTCTTGTAATGAACTTGGTAATGGTAAACTTGGATTAAAATCAGTTAATTGATTATAATACAAATAAAGTACTCTTAATCCACTTGGTAATGGTAAACTTGGATTAAAATCAGTTAATTGATTTTGTTGCAAATAAAGTCCTTGTAATGAACTTGGTAATGGTAAACTTGGATTAAAATCAGTTAATTGATTATTAATCAAATAAAGCTCTTGTAATGAACTTGGTAATGGTAAACTTGGATTAAAATCAGTTAATTGATTTTGTTGCAAATAAAGCTCTTGTAATGAACTTGGTAATTTCCCTGTAGATATTGACGTAAAATTATTACCACTCAGATTTAATGTAGTAATATACCTTCCTTTTATAGTTACCGTACCATTTGCGGATTCGCCATCATAAGTGTGAGAAAACAGCATGTAAGATGTTTCTAAAACACTATCTATAGTACCATCTCCCCAGTCAACTGTAACAAACTCTATTACAAGATTATCTAGTCCAATACCTCCACTTTCTCCACCACTTCCACTGCTTCCTCCATCAGAAGGAATATCTAGAGCGAGGTTAATGTTAATAGTGTTTGATAAACTTTTAAATGTAAATGTAGGTATAACCTTTTTACTTCCGCCACCACCTGCACCAGCTCCTGCTGATGCAGCCGCAGCAGCCACTGATGAAGCTTCCATCATCATATTTGATTGATGTATAAAGTATTGTCTTGCTTGCTCTTGAGCATTTAATTTTTGATTTCTTGGTAAGTTCCTAAATTGATTCCAACTCCACATAATTGTTACATAATTTTTACAATCTATATATAAAAAAGGCACGTATCCCTTTAATGGATAATTGATTTTTATTTTGTATATTTGTTTTTTGTTTCATTAACATATATAGCAAATTTATTTTGGTTAATTTTTCTATAACCTTTGTTTTTACAAACAACGTAAAAACGATAAAAACCGAGCAAGGGTGGTACTCTTGCAAAAATTGTAACAAGTCATTCTCTGTTATAGTTGGTAGACCGCATATTATGTTTGTAAGAATAGGTATGTTAATGCCCGAAACAAAGTTGAATGGAATTATAGAAATGGACGAAAGCTATTTTGGGGGTAAAGCTAGAAAAAACCATAGTATTTCAGATAACAATGTGAGTTTAGCACAAACAACATTAAAAAGAGGACGAGGCACAAACAAAGTTTCAGTAGTTGGAATGGTTCAACGACAATTATTTGATGATGATACATGTCTTAGAGTAATTGTTGCTAAAGGATATTTTATAGAATTCCACCAACCAATGCACAAATACATGTTATTTGGGAAGAACTACCAGAAGATATAAGAGGCCTCTTTTAGGATTCTTCTTTTTAGATTTTCGGATTGCGTATGCCGTTCCGTATGCGTCACTTTCTACTTCATCAGCAAACTTGGATACATAATCCACCCAAATTCTCTGACCCTCTACTTCTTCTGCTACTGGTGAGTAGGCGTTAATATAAGAATGTAGGAACTTTTTACTTTTACTCATTTATTTTAAGATTTATTTCAATTACAAATATATAAATTAATATATAATTTAACAAATTATTTTTTAATATGTATCGTTTCTTCTTCTTTATTTCAGTTCTATTATTACCAATATTATCTTACTCTAAGATAATATTTACATCTACAAGTTCAACACACTCAGTTTGGTCATCAAGAAAACATGAATATGTTGCAAAACATACTAAGAAAAAGCTTGTAAGAATAAACTTCTCATTAGATACTATCTTTATAAGAGATAGATATTATAAAGTAGTAGCTAATCCATTAAGATTAGATTTAAATGGATTGAAAGTTGTCTCAGTTCATTGTGTTGATAAACATAAAAGAGCGTGTACATTTTCTATCTATTCATATGATAGTGGGTGTGTAAGCATCACTGTCTATTATCTGCATAATCTGATTAACTATGAGATTAATCCTAATATTCTTCAATAATATTGTTGAAGTCTTCTGGACTATCAAGTGGTTTGATGCCTCTTTCTTCCCACATGTAATTTTGTTTAAATTTATACCCGAAGGAAAAATGTGTATAACCAGAGTAGTCACTTGACCCCTCATATTTTAGTGTTTCTATAATATACCATTTATTGGGTATGATTTTATCTGCGCCAATTAAGTCAGATACCTTTGGATTAACTGTGAGTATTCTCAGTTTTTCATTACCTATAAGTTTTGCTATTTGCTTTATTCTTTTATCACCATGCTTTAGATGAATATAGATACAATTAAAACCAAGTATTTGTAATTCATTTCTTGTGAGAAAGACATAATTATCTTTTAGTACCATTGTAATGATTTTTTAATATATTTTGTAAATTCTTCACCTGCCTCAACTGATCGATAACCGGGTTGATAAGGTATATCGTGAAAGTGCTTTGACATTTCTGTAGAAGCCCATCTATCCACCCATCTTTCTGCTTTAAGTGCAGTTCTAAGATATTTTTGTTGCTCATACTTGGTTAGATGTGATAATGGTTTGTTTACATGATATGACATCCATTTATTATTACTCCAACAATATATGTGCCCGATTTCGTGAAAGAAGGTTGAAATTAAGTCAATCGCACTTTGGTTTGTGTTAATGGATATTGAGTTATTCCAATAGCGTGAGTAGCCGTGATTCACAGACGTTTTGGTATAATGTAACCTAACGTTGTAGTCACGAGCCAGATCAGAAACCAATTGTCTAGCTATCGTCTTTGTTATGTGCATAGATTTCCCTAATTTATACAAAGATAAGGAATATTTATGACATTGCCAATTTTTTGTTAAAATGTTAAAGGTTTGTTAACGCATTTGGTCAAGTGCATATTTGTCATGTTTAATACGTTGCTCAAGTGCTTTAATAACAAGTGCTTTAAACTTAGCCTCGGGTCCTAATGTTTGTTCAAGTTCAAATGTATCATTATAGCCTTTACTATATATAACATCAATTCCAATTGAACCCCCATCTCGATAGCGATTTATATCTTTAATTACTAGCATTTTGAAATTTTAAATTTATTTAATCAATACAAACCAAATGGTAAATAATATTGATAGCGACATTAATATCTTTAGTGATACCCAACCAATTTTATAACATGATATACCAAAAATGGTTTTATCTTCTTCTGCTATTAGCATAGATAGTGCTGATAATACTATCATGACTATCATAAATATTTTTAGTATAAGCATATTATCCAGTATAAACGTCAGTAACTACATTATTACTAAGTCTAAAGTTAATTCTATTAGATTTTAAATCTTCGGTGATAATTAGAGAACTACCATCTACCTCTGTAACTCGTGTAGTAAATCCTTGTTCTTTTGCTTTTTCTTGTGCATCTTTTAATGAAAGACCTATGTAATGAGACGGTGTTAGAATACCAAAATTTTGTAACATATATAATTATTATTTTTTATTTATATAGACAAAGTTATTGTTTGTTGAAAAATTATCCTATAATTGACATTATCTTATTAACAACATCTAATATACCAATGTCTATATTTTTCAAAAAATCATCTTGATGTATTCTAATAAATACACATCCATTATTCTTCTTCACATATTCCTCTCTTAGTATATCATATTCCTTTTTATAATCATGACCCCTTTCATCCCACTCAATACATATATTATACTCTTCTATATATCCGTCTATCCAATATTTACCAAATTTCTTCTCCCCACTATTCAATGCGTGTCGTATAGGTAATTGTACTATTTCTGATATCAAATCTAAATATATTATTGAATTACTATTATACTTAGGAACCATATTTTTCCATATTTCACCATACTTCTTAATTTGTGTATCTGTTATCTTATCCATTATTTCTTTATTTCTTGTAGGATGTGTATATCCATACTTATCTAAGCACGTTGACCTTATCTTATCTTTAACTATCTCTGATTGTGATGCAGACTCAAATCCATATTTCTGAATACAAGTTTTCTTTATTTTTTCTTTTACATCACTATTGCTAAAAGCGTACTCTGTTCCAAATCTTTCTAAACATGTTGACTTTACTTTCTCCTTAATTAAATCATTTTGACTGGCATACTCCTTACCATACTTAACCATATTAGTCTTTCTTATCTTCTCTTTACCTAAATCACATTGTATGAAACTTTCAACCCCATAGTTTTTAAGGCAAGTTTGTTTAGATTTACCAACCGAGCATTTTTGTGAACATGTAAAGTAACCCCCATTACTAATACTTAATAGATATAATCGATATTTTACTATTTTACTGTTATCACAAATATCACATCGGACTTTAATTCCTACTGCACTATTACTGATTATATCATCTACTCTTAAGTCAAAAAAATCATTCATTTTAGTATATTTATATCCTTTCTCTTCATAATACTTCTTATTATTAGAATTCCATCTCATTTTTACAAATTCATCAACTATCATATTATTTTTATATATTAAATATTGATAGGTACGTTATATACAATTACATTCAGAAACAAATATTTAATTTATTAATATAAATATTCAGAAGTTAAAAGAAAATTAATATTTAATATGTTTATTTTAGGTAAAGAAAGGAATTATATAATTCACGATGATGAAAACGTTAAAGGATTTTTCGGTGATTACCGATATCTATCCAATTTTCACTTGGCTGAAGTTTGGTATGAAGGCATTTTATACCCTTCTACGGAACATGCCTATCAAGCAGCAAAGTCAATTGATATAAATATCCGTAATGAGTTTTTATCTGAGACGTGTAATGGTGCTAAAAATAAAGGTAGAAAGATTGAGGTGAGAGAAAATTGGGACACTATTAAATATGATGTGATGTTCACAGTTATCTATGATAAGTTTTATAGACATCCAGAGCTAAGACAACAATTATTATTAACCGGAAATAAATATTTAGAAGAAACAAATCATTGGAAGGATGTCTATTGGGGTGTCTGTGATGGTGTTGGTAAGAACATTTTAGGTAAAATACTTATGAGTGTTAGAGATATTATTAAAAATAACCCTTTGTATAGTGGGGTTCCTTTAAACTTTTTCGATAATGAATAAGACGTTCACTGATGCTAGAATTAGGATACTACCGGGTAATTCGGATAATTTTCTAATACATGATAAGAAGAAATATTACTCGCAGGTGTATGTGCCTGGTATTAATATCACCAAGTATGTCAGGAGAGCTAAGATAGCAAAAGTTCTATTTAAGATAGATAAAATTAAACTTTATGATAAAAATTTTTTATAAAATATATGGGAAGATTTGTTAAAAAAACAAAACACAAAATCAATAGGGATATTACCTGTCCTCAGGTTAGAGTTGTTGGTGAAGGTGTTGAACCTCAAGTAATGAGCACCTATGATGCGATTAGATTAGCCAACTCAGAAGATAAGGATTTGATTCTTATTTCGGAGACTGGAAATCCACCTGTCGCAAGGATCGAAGACTACAATAAGTTTTTGTATAAGCAAGAAAGACAAGAGAAAGAGAGAAAGAAAAACTCTTCAAAGGTTGAATTGAAAGAAATACAACTTAGTTGTGTTATTGCAGATAACGACTTAAATACTAAATCAAAAAAGGCGGTTGAATTCCTTGAAGAAGGAAACAAGGTTAAGTGTGTCATACTTTTAAAGGGTCGTCAAAGAGCGATGCCTGAACAAGGTGAGTTAGTGATGCTTAAGTTTGCTGAAATGGCATCTAAGGTTGGGGTACCGGAGGCTTTACCAAGATTAGATGGATCTAGATGGATTATGACATTGAAACCAAAAAAATAAATTATATATGGATATTAAGTTACACACAGTGCATTTTGATGCTGATCAGAAGTTATTAGATTTTGTTAATGATAGATTAGAAAAGATCGAACACTACAATAGTGATATAACGACTATTGATGTTTATTTAAAATTGGAGAACACATCTCATAGTCATATAAATGACAAGGTTGTTGAGATTAAAATTAATATTCCACATAATCAGATTTTCGTAAAAGAAACATCAAAAACATTTGAAGACTCTTTTACTAATGCTCTGGACTCTGTGTTAAATCAAATAAAGAGAAAGTAGTGTATCCGTTAGTATCTTGTGTATGCCCAACTGTCGGTAAGTTATCTGAGTTAGAAGAGTCGATACAATCATTTATTGATCAGACATATCCAAATAAGGAGCTAATTGTATTTAATAATTATCCTTATATAGACTTTGATATGTGTGGTGAGTTAAGAAAAGAGCATAATATAAAAATTATAAACTATAAAGCGGAAATAAAGGGTAGTACAGGGGAGTGTCGTAATATAGGTAATTCATATGTGAATGGAGAGTATATATGTGTATGGGATGATGATGATATCTTTCTTAAAGATAGAATTAGTAATCTAATGAGTCATATTTTAAATACTGGATATGATGCGGTATTGGGTTACCACTACATATTATATGGCAATGTACTTGAGAAAAAGACTCTACACAACTCTAACATCATTTATAAAAAGGAGTTTTGGATGAAAAATAACTACTCTGTTGGTAATGATGAAGATCAATATATGCTTTCTAATCTTAGAACTCATGGTAAAATGATTGAGATAGCCGAGGATCATCCGCAATATTTATATAGATGGGGTAATGGCACCTACCACATATCCGGACAAGGAGCAGATAAGTATATTGGGGATTCTAGAAATAGAATTATAGATTATACAAAAAGTTTATTACTACCAGCAAAATATATATTAGATCCGAAGTATAAAAAAGATTATCAACAATTAGTTAATCTAAAATTCCCAGTTTAATTTCTTTGCAAGATTTACAACTATCTTATCGACTATTGTATCATCTATTTTTGGATTAACTTCATTGATACCACCAACGACATCAGTTATATCAGACACGTTACCTCTATCTTGAAATTTATCGGTATCTAGTTTATATAACCCATCAATTTTTGGAGCATCAAAACTAAGTGTTATAAAGAAAGAAAAATACATCTGTTGTATATCCATCACACACCCACAGAATTTCTTTTCCTTACTATCGATTGTAAATACAAAGTCATTTGAATTAGGTCTATGTGTTGATAGTTTTACATCAACTCCTTCTGATTTGAATGTTTCAATCATAACACTTTCAATATTCTGTTTTGTTCCTACAACGTCCATCGGTGAGCCAAATATTCTAACTAAGATATTATTCTTATCAGTAAATACAACACCAGAATTTATACGAGAATCAACTCTTAATATCTCACAATCAGAAGGGATTTTATCAACATTGATATACATAGATAAATCATCCTTACCATGTATTGACAAGGTATCTGATGTAGGCTTTAGTATAAAGATAGAAGGTGAATCAAACTTCTGTGTCTTTCCAAGTTCATATATTTCTTTACGTCTTTCCGCATTTACGGTTTCTTTAATAATTGTTGCTTTCATATTATGTTGTTATTATTGTTAGATTGGTTTGGCTCTGTAAATACTGAATATCACCATCCGGTTGACCACCATTATTTGTCATTAAGGCGGCTGGTATTGTTAGTGTGAAGTCACGATGGGTAAGTGCATCTATTGCATAGAAGATATAATCAAACCCATTTGTCACACCTAGTCTTGTACAAACAGGTGCATATAATTCAATTAGGCTGTGACAATCCCCAAGCGAACTATCTTCTATAAATTCACATTTTGGCAAACTTAGACGTATTAGATGATAAGCTGAGGCTATTCCTGTTCCATAGATATTTACACACTCTGGAAGATTAAGAGTAACTAAGTTGTTATTCCAGCAAAGTCCATAGGCATATACTGTTTTGCATGAAGGTAAACTCAATGTGATTAACGAGTCTAACTGTGTAAGCCCTGCGAAACCGACCTCTATCAAGGCATCCATTTGTATATCTGATAAATCGACACATCCATAGAATGACCAACTTCCAATAGAAGTAAGACTTGGAAAAATAACACTCATTAGGTTACGACAATTAAAAAAGGTAGCATATCCAGTAGATATTACACATCCACTGTCTTCTATACTTATTAGTGATTGAATACCTGATTTACTATTAGGTGAAAATAATAAATCACCCATACCTATATTCTTACCACCGTATAAGTAAACTTTATTTCCATCTATCACAACTGACTTAAATTGTTTATTATATGTACTGTTATTGGTAATAAAGAAGAGAGTATTCCATTCTTCTACATTACTTGGTTCCATAACTGGTGTATTTGATATGTCATCAAATTGTAGTAGGATACAACCATTTGAACCACCACCCCCCGGATCCAGCACCGGCTCCAGCGGCTACTGAGGCAGCGGCTGCTGATTGTATAGATGATTCATACGCTGAGTTTTGATACATCCAATACTGTCTTGCTTGTTCTTGAGGTGACAAGTCTTTAACTCTAGAGAGTCCTTTGAATTGATTCCAATTATACATAGGTTTATATATTAAAATTTATACTCTATATATAAAAGATATAAATCTAAAAAGTAAAACTTTTACATATTCCATATTATAATAATAATAAAAATATATCGAAAAATATGAAAATACTTATTCGCCCTAGCGACATTGTTAAAAGGTGTTTATGGGATCAATACACATACTATATAGTGGGTACTGAAAAGGAATCAGAAAAATTACTTAAAGAGGATTTAGAGTTTGAGTTGACTGAAAGAGATGCAATTGTTATTGGTTTATTGAAGGTGATGGAAACTGATAACTTAATACACAGATTCAATGACTATATGGTTCACTTTCTAACCATCAAGTCAATCAAAGAAAAAGATGAAGTTCTTGTTAGAAAGAAAGCTGTTGAGGTAGCCATTCAAAAGTTCTTAGACAAGTTTCCGGAATATTGGGAAGCTCCACTTAATTATGTGAGTGCTTTAAAGGATTTAAATGGATATATTGAGATATTGAGAAAGGATATAGATGAATTAGAATCTATGTCAGTAACTATACAGAATATAACACAAGATTTTTATATCTCTAATGCTGTAAAAAAATTATTAAATTTTAATTTATATTAATATGGAAGAAAAGGAAATATGGACGTATGATGATGTTGAGCAAGTAAAGTCAGAACTAAATGATAAATATCTAAGACTTTATGCTGATTTTGAAAACTATCGTAAGAGAGTTCAAAAAGAAAAAGAAGAGCTTATTATTAAGACAAAGGTGGATACTCTATCTACAATATTAGATATTGATAATGATTTATCTATTGCATTTAAAAATGAAAAGAGTGAGGGTTTAAAACTTATTATGAATAAGTTAGATAATTTTCTAAAATCGCAGGGTATTGAATCTATTCAAACTCAAGAGTATGATTCTGATATTCATGAGGTTATAACAATAGTTGATACTGGTAAGGAAGGTATACTTGATGTGTCTAGTAAGGGTTATACTTATAATGGTAATATCATACGATATCCAAAGGTTGTCTTATCAAGATAAAAAAAGCGAAACAGTTGTTTCGCTTTTTTTATTATTACATCCATCCCGATTCTCTAAATGATTTCTCGAGTTCATCTTCCCAATTTTCATTTCCTGGTTTATGACTTATCTCTTCCTTAGGTTCTTCTTTTTTGAATCTAAATGGCTCATTCCTTTTTGAAGGAACTTCTTCTTTCAAATAAGCATATATGTATTGGATATCTATCAGTCTTCATCATATCTACAATTGATTGTGAGAAAGCCATAATCTCATCCTTATCAGAAAAATAGGATTTTTGATTGTTTGGATCAGGTAGAGCATATGATAGGCTTCTTCTACTTCTTTGTCCTATATGAATACTCTCGTGTTGAACCATATGATTAAGATATCCTAAATCCATTATTGATAAGCTACCATTAGTTAAGACGATTCTAATTTGTTGATTCTCGCTCACATATCCAAAGAATGGTGGTCCTCCTCTTCTTGGTGGTGCTGTGCTTTTAAGGTTATCAGGTAAACCATTATAGAATGTGTCGTAACTTACAAAGTAAACATTATACTGATTGCCTATTTCATTGGCTTCTTCTATATTTAGTTTGTTTATTTGACCTCCGGTAAGTCCACCCGGTCCTACCATCATTGGATGACGGGTGCCGATTGGCTGATTGTAATATTGTTCTTCTTTTTCTAATAGTGAATCTCTCAACTTATCCATCATTTCGGTAAAGTTGGTTGGTGTGATTGCTGCCTCATTGAAGCTTCTGAATGATTTAATCTTATTCATGTTTAATTTTATTTATATTTGTATATATTAAACTTAATATACAAAAAAGAATACATATAAAGTAAAAACTAATTAATTAAAAT
>Ga0114964_10000268_pt1 | contig 40321 bp, 44 predicted proteins | sample C_131016_MF_Meta_FD_92638 | JGI IMG/M metagenome (GOLD analysis project Ga0114964, IMG submission 92638) | Freshwater microbial communities from Lake Croche, Canada to study carbon cycling - C_131016_MF_MetaG | ecosystem: Environmental > Aquatic > Freshwater > Lake | place: Lake Croche, Canada... | reverse complement strand
TAATACCCTTAAAATTACCCTTATTATAATAAAAATATATTATAAATATGTCAGACCAAAACGGCTGTTTTTACTCTTAAACTAGTTTAAAAATATCAACAAATAACAGTATTAAAAAATAGTTGATAGCCGGTGATTTATTTATACTTTTCAAAAAATTTTAAAAACCAACACACACAAAAAATGTGTGTGCTTGTGTATATCAAATGCTTTGACGATCCCAAACACAATAGTGAGTTTACAAATGAGTTGGCAATATGAATAAGAACAAATATCAATTAAAGGTTAGATAAACGATAAGATAACATAAAAGATTAGATAAAACATGAGTAATCTAACATTTGCTAATGAAAATTTTATAAATATAGCAATTGTAATGTCAGTTTCTTTTGCTATTGTAGTATTTATTTGGGGTATTATACACTATTGGGATAATATGAAAAAATGTTTTGCTAAATGCATGCGTAAAAAAACATCAATTTCTCCAAATCCAACTCCATTAGAAGAAGTCAAAGTAAAACAAGTTGAAATAACAAATTAATGACGGTAATTTATTTATCATATTTTTTATGATAAATATAGGTGTTTTGTTTAAACTATTTGAGATGGTGGATCATTCACTGTATCTATCTGAATGGTACCTATTTGTGCTGTAGTATCATCTAATAGTGTAGCAGTAATGGCACCAGTATTGGACATGACTAATGATTTTGTATTATATGGAATAACCAATGGTGGTTCTAATGCGCATCCACTTGAATGAACAAGTTTCCAATTAATATTAGTATTAGTAATACCACCAAGTAGCGTACTTGTATTTACCCATTCTCCTGTAGAAGCCAATACTGGTAAAAATGCTATATAACCAGTATTGGAATAAATTGTACTGCCATTTACTTGAAGTAATTTAATATACTTATTTGGATTATTGTTTAGTAAGAGATTGATATTAAATGTAATGATCATATAAAATGTATTACTAGAACCATTTGAACCATTTGATATAGTCACTGTATACGCTGTTTTATTAGAGAACATAGTAGGTGTACCTGAAATATTACCAGTCGTATTCATAGTAAGACCACTTGGTAAAGGTGGAGAAATTGCAAATGTAACACCCGATGTAGGTGTTGGTATAGGAGAAAAAGATATAGAATCACCTATGTATATTATTTTTTCTACAGTTGTCATCACAGATGACGGTAAAACAGGAAAGGTAAATGGATAAGCTGATTTTGTATTTCCTAACTTGTCTGTAGATGTAATGGTATAAGAAGACGTTGGATTCGTAATAAGTGGAGTATTAGCAAGTGTAGTCGTTCCATCATAATCACCAATACTTGCTATTTTTGGATTTTGGTAACATGGTAATTCAGGTGAAAATGTATAATTTAAAGATGATTGATCAAGTCCATCTAACATTATGGTTGGTGTAAATGGAGCAATTAACGTTCCATTGTAATAAGAAGTTGTATCGATGTCAGGTAAACTAGGTATATACTGATAAGAAAAGGTTACATCATATTTAAATGTTACATTTTGACCTCCATTGTATATTCTATTTGAAGTAGTCTCAATATACAATTCGTTTCCAATAGAAAATGGATTTGAATTTGTAAATATGTATGTATTAATTGCAAGATAATTTAGTGTATCATTTTCATCTGTGACATAATCAGAAAAATTTAAGTTATTACCAAATAGTAGAGTTGGATACCAATAACTATTACCATTAATGATAAAACCTAATTTACCCGGAGCTTTAAAGATAACTTGTGAAGCATTTGATGGTATATGGTATAGACTAGGAGAATTATAATTACTTGTTACAAGCATCATACCACTTGTGTGAGTTACTTCACCTAACGACGAAATATAAAAAGTTCCATCTTGGGTATAGGCATATGATCCACTTTCAGAATCAACTAATTGCAATATTTCTAGATTAATCAAATCTAAATCAAGTTTGAATAATATTATAATATAAAGGGTAACATGTTGATTCACTATCCCATCACTAACTGTCATTGTATATTTATGATGATTGCTAACACATGTAGGTGTACCTGATATAACACCTGTATTAGGATTTAGACTTATTCCTGTAGGTAATGGTGGAAAAATTTTAAAAGTATACGGTGACGATAACGACAACGGTGGTGATACAACTACTGGAAGAAAGGACTGATTATTAACATTTACCAACATTTTTATAGTTGGTATGGATAATGTCGTGGTAAATGTAGTTGGTTGTAATATGGTTATTGTAATAGGATGTGATTGGCTTAATACTCCATTACTAACAGTTATCGTATAAGTAGTAGTAGGTATGATGGTTGTAGGCGTTCCATATATGCTACCACTATTATAATCCAACTGTATACCATCTGGTAAATTTGGGTAAATCGTATACGTATATTGTGGAGATGTAATAGAATGAATGGAATGAACACTTAGTGGTACACATGAAGTTATTGGTCTATTCATATATAGAGTTAGATTTTCTAATGTGACTTTAACAGAAAAAGGAGGATTTTGGATTAAAAATCCTGCTCCATTTACTCCAAGTGACATTGGGGTAGCATTACCACTCATTAAGGATTCTGCATAAATGTTTGTATTTATTTGTATTAATCCAGATGGGTTGGTAAATATAGCTACTTTTATTTGTCCGACTGTTTGAGTTGTATAGGGATTGGCAATAATGTCACCAGAACTGTTTATTGTATATGGTGAATCACTTGGATTGGATACACTAACAACCCCACTTGGACTAATATTACATCTAATACTAGGGGGGGTTATAATAGCTGGTTCAAGTGGATACCCATTTAAACATAATTGACCTGTGCTACTTACCGTCATTGTTCCACTTCGTGTATAAGCTACTGAACCATCTGCCATTTTTAGTTGAAAATATCCATGTCCCATAATAGCAAGTTGAGTAGACCAAACACTTGAAAAATGTGCTATACCACTAGATATAGATGGTTTATACAAGGTTTTACTAATAGGTAATAATGCAGAAGGATTGGAAAAGGTAGCAAAATACATAATACTAAATTGTTGATTGATTATATTTCCAGTTAAACCTTTCGTAATTATAGTTAAATTAGCTGTTACATTAATTTCATATAATGACGTGCTTTCAAAATTAAAATAAGATGGAACAAGTTTCCCATCTGAATTAACCAGCTTGCCAGATGAAACGTAAAAAGAACTATTTGTAGAATAGCCTATACTTTCATCTGATAATTGTACAGGAAAGTATGCATGTGTATTAGAAATACAATTATTCATATTAACAAAAGGGGTTAAGGTTATTAGAGAGGATTTTTGAGTTGTTGTGAGAAGATTATAAATAGGAAATAATGTATAAGGATTAATTTGTTTTAAGAGGGGCTGATATATAATTTGTAATTCTTCTATAGAAAGCGAAGTAACATTTGAAATTGATATACTAGGATTATATACAATAGACCCATTAATTAATAACCACCCTGGTGATAGAATTGGAACCCCTGTAATGTTAGTAAAATTTGCTCCAGAAAGATTTGCACTAGTGAGATTTGCACCACTGAGATTTGCACTAAAAAGTTTTGCACCAGTGAGATTTGCACCAGTGAGATTTGCACCAGAAAGATTTGCGCTATATAGATATACTCCAGTAAGACTTGCACTAGTGAGATTTGCACCAGTGAGATTTGCACCAGTGAGATTTGCACCAGTTAGATTTGCGCTAGTGAGATTTGTACTAGTGAGATTTGCACCAATCAGATTAGCATAAGGACCTGTAAGATACCCATTAATTAATTTCCAATTTGTTGGTAATGTTGGATTACCACTAATACTACCAGAAATTACCCCAGTTAAATTTGCACTAGAAAGATCTGAACTAGTGAGATTTGCACCAACTAAATATGAATAAGATAGGTCGGCATTAGTGAGACTTGCGTTAGAGAAATTTACATTAGTGAGATTTTTACCATGTAGATCTACACCAGCTAAAATTGATTTGTTATTTTCTATTGTAAATATTTGTATAAATTGTTCAGTTGTTATTGAATAAATAATTTGATTAATTAATGAATATAATTGTGATGATGTTAATACAAATGTAGATCCTAAAGTATTGCTACTACTTAATAATGATAACTGAGATGACGTAAAACCAGAAACAGCAGATGTAGATAATGCTGTTATTTGAGATGACGTAAAACCAGAAACAGCAGATGTAGATAATGCTGTTATTTGAGATGACGTAAAACCAGAAACAGCAGATGTAGATAATGCTGTTATTTGAGATGGTGTAAAACCAGAAACATCAAATATAGGTATTTGATATATTTGAGTTGATGTAAAACCAGAAATAGTATCAATAGAAATTAATTTAATTTGTATACGTGTATTTGTTGCTAATAATAAATAATAACTCATTTTTATTTATATAAATAAAAATAATTAACTTCTTAATTACTACGTTTACCGCGTTTACTACTACGTTTACTACGTTTTTTACTAAGTTTTTTACTACGTTTTTTACTACGTTTACTACGTCGCAACTTATTTTTAGATGATCGACTACTACGTTTACTACTACGTTTACTACGTTTTTTAAGTGATATTTGAGCCTTCACTCGTTTTCCGGCGCCATAACCCGTTGTTGAACACGAATGTAATGTACCAAAATCATGATAACCATCCGGTAAATCGTTTTCATTACCACAATAAAATTTTCGGACATCAATGGGTTGATAAGGTGATAAAAACTTTGCATCGACTGGTTCATAAAATCCGCGACCATAACCTTGTTTTAAACACTCATACCGTGTTCCCAATCTTTTTATACCATTTTGTAATGCTGGTTCTAATTGATTATTTCCACAATAAATAGGAAGCATATTTATTGTTATATAAATTTAAAATTTATTTTCACTGCTTTTTATGAAAAAGCTATAATTATGTAATTTTTACGGCATTTTCTCATAAAATGCCGTGTAATTTTTAAATTATTCCAGTGCATGTAGATGTTCCAAAAACTAGTTTTGAAAAGGAAAAATCGGCATGTTCTTTCTTCTGTTTTATAAAATAAAATATAAATCCAATACAAATAGTAGTAATTATTGAATAAAATAACCAGATACGATACATATTTAATGTTCTGACATCTTTTTGTGGATTCTTTTTAAGCGTATTATTTATGTATATTCGAATGGATTGATCAATAACTAGTAAAATAAATGTTATTATGACTGTATTAATCTCATTTTTTATGAATAACATGAATAATAGATAAGTAGCAATACTTTTACCTAAAATAGTATATAATTCTTCGTTCGCATCGAATATCGAAAATAGTAGTAAAAAACAAAAAAAGGTAATGATATGATTGATATACACATTATTTTTAAGTATTCGTTGTAATTCACAGTTTAACATTGATTTATAACCAAATAATAATGACAAAAACAATATACTAAGAGCTTGCATTGAATCAAACCCATTCATTTATTATTAATATTATTTGATTTTAATTTAAAGTTTTTTCAACTAAATGAAACTACTCTCGACATCTTATTTATAATAAAAATATATTATAAATATAATATAATGCCCAAATGTGTATGGTTTAGTAATCATATTCTTGATCATACTCATCATTATCAAAATATTCGTAATGATCTTCATCATCCCCGTCTTCATCCTCATCATCCTCATCATCATCATCATCTTCATCCTCATCTTCATCCTCATCTTCATCGTCTTCTATAGAAAAGTCCAACATGTTTGCTATCATAAACATATTGTATTGATTCCAACTTTTTTCACCATTTGGCATTTCTTTTACTAAAAAAGCCCAAGGCATTCTGGTGTTATAAAAGTTTATATAAACTTGATAGTTACAGAATCGATATAATTTAAAAGAAGTTATAGAAGATGTTTCAGCCCATATATTTTCACAGTCATTACATAATAAATGTTTACGAGATTTTTCGGATAAATTCATATTGATTAATGATTTTTTTCGTTCAATCACGTCAAAATAGTCATCTTGTTCATCTATATCATTAAAGTCAAACCCATTAGCTATTTTATGATTACTAATCCAGTCATTACCACACTTGGGACAAACACTATCAAAAAGATTTGTAGTATCATAATTTTTTAGTAAATAGTTAGAAATAAACTTTTTATAATATCTAGACAAGGTACGAAAACGACATATATCCCTAGGTAATAAAAAACATGAAATATTATCTAGTATAACGTCAGGTATACTAGAAAAACTAGAAGACATATACACCCTTTTAGATAATGACATGAACAAAAAATCTTTTTCAATTTTATTAAATTACACTATTTTAAATAAAGTTTATATTTTAAATAAAGATAAATGATAGATATATTTGAAAAATTCAAAAGATTATGGAATGAATATGGTTTAGAAGGTTTAGCAATTGCTTCCATATGTATTATTATTGTTTTATATATATACAATTGGATTAACAACAAACAAGGTACCTATTCCAATAAAAATTTTTTTAAATCTATTAAAAAAAATAATGATTTTGGATCTCCACCCAAAGACTCTTATTTTAATTATAGACAACATACAGTACGTGACAGTAAATTAGAATTATTAGCAAAATATCACCTCGAAGATATCTATCAGCTTCCGTTTTGGAAGATTCGCCCCGACTTTTTAAAAAATCCTAAAACAGGTCATAATCTTGAAATTGATTTATTTAATCGTGAAGTAGGTTTAGGTGTAGAAGTACAAGGTATTCAGCATTATAAATTCACACCACGATACCATTTATCAGAAGATCAGTTTAGATCGCAAAAAGATCGTGATAATATGAAACTGTCAAAATGTCAACAAATGGGCATTAAAATAATTGAAGTACCGTATCACATAAAAGAACGTGATTTACGGAACTTTTTAATAAAACGATTAAGAGAAGAACGTTTATTACCGCTTTTTTAAAAAAGTTCTGTTTAATGCTAAAAACATGGTTCACTCGTACGTTGTTATATTTATAATAATTTTGTTATAAATAAGGTTAATTTTAAGGATTGTTTTGGATACGGCCTGTATTTTCGTAAACAAAAGAGCCTGAAAACTTATCGATAGGAATTTCTGTAAAAAAGAACTTTCCTAAAAGTGGTACACTTTTTTTCAAAATATACATTGTATCCATATCTGTTGGTTCGATCAAACCCATTGATTTATTTTTGTCTTCTAATATAAAGGATAATCCAGATAATACACCAGCTGCTACTTGAATAATAGTAGGAGTAAATTCTGGTTTTACATTTTTATCGTCATCACTTAAAATAGTTCCGCACCAAAAAATTTTCTCAACTTGCTTTTCACCACAAAAAATAGTACATCCAATGCTATCATGCCCAGTTAATTGATCAATTATATTATCAAATACATTAAAGGTATCTACTTGATTTACATACAAATGTAAATCTTCTTCACTACTACCTTTAAAGTGTTCAAAAAAACGTTGGATCGATTCATCGACATATTGATTATTTTTATATACATATGACATAAATGGTGCATTTTTTCCAAAAAATCGACCGAGTTCAAAAACTTCACCATGATGAATCAATTTTCCACGAAAATTGACAAATTCTATTTTTCCACTGTCATTTAGAATAGGACAAATAGAATTTAAACTGGTGTGAAACGCATTATCATTCAAAAACAAAACTTTGTGTTCTTCTGTTGATGGGTACATTTTCATTGTAATATTACTAATTTCAGATGGTGGTATAATAGGTTGAATAAAAGCGTTTTCTTTTCCATGTACTAGTTCAGTGTGATCAATTGCTTCAAATACATACCCAGAGACACTCCACGTGTTGTATATTTTTAATGGATCAAGTGGTTCTTTAGAGTTACGTTTCATATTATCAATTTCACTCATTAAAATGGTTCCAACTTTATAATCATCAATAACACGTCGCAATGTTTTTTTACTAAAATCATGTGTGTGTGTTTGCGTGTGTGTTTGTGTGTGTGTTTGTGTTTGTGTTTTTGTTTTTGTTTTTTGTTTATTCATACTATCTAATGCATATAAAACATAATGTTGAATCAATCCTGGATTTTGGCCACATTCTGTTAGTACTGTACTAGTAGGTTTTCCGTGTTTTATTTTTACTTCTTTTGCGATTTGTACAATAGTTTTTTGTTGAGAATCGATGGAAGTTCCGTGCATATGATCACTTTCATCTTCAATACTTGTATTGATGTAATAAAATCCTTGAACAAGACATTGTTTGATAAAATAATAGGTCATGGATGAAGTCGTTAGATCAATGATAACATCTCCTTTTTTAAATCCTATAATAGTCATTAGTTCTTGAAAATTACTTGAATCAACGTTCATTACAATTTTTTTAACATTTTTGATATTTGGTCCGTAAAAAGCAGAAGCTGTTCGATCAACTAATACAACACGTTTTCGATGAAAATGAAAATATTCATCGAAATAATTCCATACACATTTAGCAACGGCTCCATAGCCTAAGAATAATATTTTTCGTTTGGTTATATTAAGCTTTGACATCTTCATTCATTACCTTACCTTTATATTAAGTATTTATTTTTTAAATTTCAAGAAAATTTAAAAAATTATGCAAACTTACCACTTGCCAATACAATTTGACAGATATGTTCTAAACGTTCGCAATGTTCGAATGCAGTCCAAGCATCTTTAGCAATAATAACAACTCCATGTTGTTTTAAACCTACAATGTCATAACTAACATCACCAGTTTCATCATTTAAATTAAATGCTTTGATCGTTTCATTTGCAAGTTCTTCGCTAATAGGAGGTATTTCAGGAACCATTGGACCAACTCGTGTATATCGATTTATTTCAGGGAAAATAGTTGAAATATTTTGTAAATCAATGCCGGCATACATTGCAGCTATAATGTAGGTTGGATGTAAATGTAAAACAACACGATTATTATCAGTATTTTTTTGTAATAATAGATGCATAATTAATTCACCTGTTGGTTTTAATCCAATCAATTTATCTTGTTCTTCTTCATGTACTCTATCATAGATAATACCGTATTTTTGATTATTATCTTTAGCAATCATTAATTTGATAAGCATTTCTGAATGTAAATGTTGCTTACGAACACCACTTGGCGTGACATATAAATAGTCTTCATTTTGACGTCTAAATGAAGCGTTTCCATCTCGAGAACTAATCCATTTTCTATTGTACGACTCTTTTAGAACATCACAAATAGTATCTAGCATTTTTTGTATATACTCTATTATTTAAACGACCTTTTACGGAAAAGGTTATTTACTACGTTTATTTTTAGGAGAACTATGTTTACGTTTGGGGCTACTATTTTTAGGACTACTACGTTTACACGGCGCGCAATAATAGGTATCCGTAGTTGGTGCATGGTACGTTTGAGTAGAAACTCCAGTACCTCCTTCACCACCGCATGGTAATCCTAATAAAGGTGAAACATAACATTGTTCATTTTTATTGTATTTCATTTTTAATGAAAGATGTTTTCCAACATGAACATATAAGCCCATCAAAATATCCTGAGGCATCTTTATAGGAAAAGAATGGTCTATTAAGTATTGCGCATATTTAGCAGAAATTATATAAGCAGACGCTGCTGCATTGTATGCAACTGTTTCTTGTACAATTTTTATATTATCATTAATAGTAACCATTTTTTTATGTTTTGAAATGGTACGCCCCCAGTTACCATTATAAAGATGTAATATAGAAAAATCGTCAAGTTTATGTTGTTTTAACATGCTCATGATTTCATTTACACGATCGATAAAGTCGGTATGAACTTCGGCATCATCTTCAAAAATTAATCCATATTCTGCACATGAATTTAAGAGTTTTTGCCAGCAATTGTAATGAGACATATTGATAGATATTTCAACTTGTGTCATATCAGCATTTTTAGCTAATATCCCACTATCTTTCATTTTACAAATCTCGTCTTTTTTGAATTTTTTACCAAGTACACATGGAATACGGCAATAAGTTAGTCCAGCTTTTTGGGCGTGTTTATCAAATTTTGTCATTCGGTCAGTATGCATTTTACAATTAATGACATAAACAGGCATTCTTACTTTAAAATTACGTGAACATCTACTTTCAGAAACACAATTTGTTGTTTCATCTACTTCCCAATTTTCTGGGTCAAATTTTTCTAATCGTTTTGATGGTAATACACAATCGTGGATGGACATCTTCTTTATTAATTAATAAAAATGATAAAATACTTTTGTTTTTAGAAATAAAGTACAAAGTACAAATGAATATGAATATATCAACGTCATCGTCACAATTACCTTTACCTATTTATATCATTAATCTAAATCGTGATAAAGAACGATATGAAAACATAATGAAACAATTGAAACTAAACACAAACACAAACACAAACACAAAAATTACTAGAATAGAAGCGGTAAATGGACAGCAATTAACACCTAAAAAGTATACAGGTCGCCTGACAAAGAATCAAGCAGGCTGTTATTATAGTCATATGAAAGCGTTAGAACAAATGATTGATGATAATGTTCCTTATGCAATTATATTAGAAGATGATGTAACATTAACAAAATTATTTTCATATTTACCTCAATATATTCTAACGTTACCAAAAGATCTTGATGTGTGTTGGATTGGCAATAGTCGTGGAAAATGGCCACGTGATCCATGTAGTCCTTATCCAATTCCTTCATATGATCAAGAAGATGATATGATACAGGTGAATAACTTTTTATGGAAATTACCTACTATTCCCGTAAAAGATAATCATCCAGTAGGAGGTTATGGATTGTTATGTACTCGTAAAGGAGCGATGACAATGTTGTCGGTAGCTCGAGAAAATCATTTACATGATCCAATTGATATGGTATATGTAAAACATCCAGAACTTGAAAAGTACATGACTATTCCATCTATTGTTACACATTGTTACGACTTTGGCTCCAATATAACAAATGAAAATACTAATGAAAATACAAAGGAAAATACAAATGAAAATACAAAGGAAAATACAAAGGAAAATACAAAGGAAAATGTAGATAAAAGATACACTATATTTAAAATTATACTTATGTGTTATTTAATAACTTTAGTCTTCATTAGCATCATTATTTACTTTTTTTGTTAATTTAACAAAAGTGTAGTTGTTTTTGTGAAAAAGCATTAAATAATTTAATTTATTACATTTAATAAATTATGAAAAAAGTAATTATTATTAGTTGTATCTGTTTTATTTTATATATTTCTACTTTACATTGTTACAAAAGATATAGATCATATGAAACATATCAAACGACTAAAAAACATAAAAAAAACCGTATTGAAGTAAAATATTTTATAAAACAAATTGACACTTATAATAGTTTACATCCGCGTAAATATTTTATATCTATTCCTGTTTATTATATTAATATGGATAAAGATGTTGAACGTAATAAATGGATGATTTCCCAATTATCAAAAAATGTTTCAACATTTTATCGTGTACCTGGTGTAAATGGAAAACTTATTAAAAACAAAATGATGGATTCTATCCCTTATAATAATATTTTTATCAGATTTAAAAATGATTTTAGCGAGTTGATACTTCCAGAAATTGGATGTACATTATCTCATCTTTTTGCTATAAAAACAGCCTTTGAAAACGGTGAAAATGTTGCAATTATTATGGAAGATGATATTTATATTGACATTACTAATATACTTTATACAAAGATAGAAGAATTGGTTCAAAATGGTCCAAAAGATTGGGAGATTATTCAATTAGTTCATATATACTCCTATATATTGAACAAACCTGTAAAAAAACTAGATAAATATACATATCATTTACATAAAAAAGGTAAATATGAATATTCGGCTTGTGCATATGTAATTAATCGAAAAGGAATGGAAACTATACTTAAAAAAGTTGGATCAAATCCATTTTATTTACAAAAAACATTAAGCCATTACGGTGTAGCAGATAGTCTTATATACGATAGTGTTTCTACTTTTATTATAAATCCAAGTATAGTAACCCCTTGTAATATTGATTTAGATAGTACAATCCATACTGATCACACAGATGGTCATATTGATTTAACTCGTCATATATTAGATGAACATAAAGATGAAATATTTCCGAATAAATTTGTCTGCTTTATTGATAAAATTTTTTATATTAATTTAGATCATAGAAAAGACAGAAGACAACACATTGAAACAGAATTAGATTCTTTTGATTTAAAATATGAGCGTTTTAATGCAATTAAAAATAAGTTTGGAGCACTTGGATGTTATCAATCTCATCTATCTATATTAAAACATGCAAAAGACATGCGTTATAGAAATATATTAATACTTGAAGATGACTTTACATTTGTAGTAGATAAGTTTGATTTTCATACTTGTATGACTCAACTTGAAAATATTGATTTTGATGTTTGTATGATTTCTTATAATGTATTAAAGTCAGTAGATTGTGAATATCCTTTTTTAAAAAAAGTAATAAACGCTCAAACAGCAAGTGGATACATTGTTAATTACAAATTTCTAGACAAATTAATATCTTTGTTAGAATATTATATGCCTTATTTAGAAAAAACTAAAAATAAACATTTATATGCTATTGATATGATATGGAAAAAATTACAACCTGAAAGTAAATGGTATCACTTTATAAATTGTTTAGGAGTACAACGTGAAGACTATAGTGATATTGAAAATAAAGTTGTAAATTATAAGGTATAATTATAAGGGTATAATTTTAAAGTAAAACTAACTTTAAAATTATCAATATTTGTATTAACATTTACAAAGTTTCCCAAACTCTTGTAAAACTTCTTCTACATGTTTATTCAAAAAATCTCCAGGATAATACTTTTGTTCGGCACTATCAACAACACATTTTATACACGATTTTAGTACAGGTAATTCAGCACTAACAAGTTGTTTAATATACGAATGCCATTGGCCTGGTTTACCAATACTTTCGGTGTTTTGTATTAAATACTTTTTGTACATTATATTATTGTTGTTGAAATCATCAAATTGTACTTTACTTGAGATTTCGCTAACAACACCATAAAGTAATTCATCAGGTACTTTAATATTGATATCTTTATTTTTTGGCAACATCATGTTATGTATAATGTTTTTAGCAATTTCAATCTGTTTATTAGTCCATGGAAGAATATGCTTACATCTTTTGTATTTTGTCATGTAGTAAACAGTTGTGCATAATAAAATTAGACAACATACAATCAGTAATACAATCAGTATAATGTGATTGTTGTCTATCATTTATAATAAAGAAAATGAAATACCGCTTTTTCAAAATTTATTAATTATAAAAATACAATATTCCGTGAGTGATCGGGTTGGGTTTTATTTGCAACATGTCCTTGTATGTTCCAATAAATTCAATACGTTCGTCTGATACATCATTATAATAATACCATAAGTCCCCTTTTTTTATTACACATGTATAATGTGCAGGACCTTTTAATAAACCATTGTGTAAAACAATAGCAGACAAACATAATGTCGAATACATATTATCTTTACTTGGCATGAACAAGACTTGAGCAGGTATCAATTTGGTTTCAAAAAATGTTTGTTTTTTATTTTTATAACCCAACCGTTGAACACGAAAAACAACGTAAGGTGATACCAAGAATGTGATTTGTTTTCTATGACTATAGATTTTTCGAAACAAATTATCTTTGTCTAACTCTGCAGTATCATCTTGTTTAATGAAATGGCATAAAGAATATTCAGTAGAACTACTCATTTTGATTAAATCCGTTGAAACAATTTGGATTACTGGGTCGGTTTTTAGTTCTGTTTTATTAAGGAATTCATAGTCTATACCATTAGTAGAACCGTATGTCAGTTCATGTCGGGTTGCAATCGTAAACTTGAACTTGTCAAATAAATATAATAAAAATTCCCCGGCGTCTTGTGTACCTGTTTCATAAAAAGGTTGTGGAGTATCATTACATTTTTTTAATATTTTTCGCATGCTTGTACAGTTTATTTCGTCATCTTTGTCTTCATTGAAACGCATAAAAGCTGTAATAAGTCGTAATTCGGTTTGAAGTTGTCTAGTACAATCATCTTTTTCTTTTGATTCTAAAAAATAATGATTAATTAGTTCGTTTGGAAAGACAAACATTGCAAAAATAGTACTATCCATATAACAACTATTATTTTTATAAGAAAGACCGTAAAAATCAATAAGATTAGCTTTTGATTTACCGTTTTCTTTTTTGTCTTTATAACCTCGCAAGTACGTTTGAGTGGTTAACCATTTTTTATCAAAGGGTATAATTTTGGTTTTGCATATTATATAGATAAACAATGTTGCAAGTTCTTTCAAGTTATTGATGATCATGGTTTCTAATAGTTCTCTGACTTCGTCGGTAGACATTTCGAGTTGTATATAATGTCTCGTTTGAAGGATTCCAACATCTTTATCGATACCATATCCTAATGTTTCTTCGATAATGTTTATATGTTGAAGTGTTCGTTTTTTTAGTTTAGAATAAATTGAATCCATTTATTCTAATTGGAAATATTTAAATACAAATACAACTTTTTTTATTTTTAGTCTTCTTTAGCCCAATTTTTTCAATAAAATAGGTATGCATTTTATACAGCAAATCACTGATTTTGATTCAACAAAATATTTGTCACCACATTCTTTGCAAAGATGTTTATAAGAACAAAAGTTACAAGGACCTAATATAGCTTTGAGTCCGATTATGGTTTGACAATATTCACAATAATCCCATTTGAACTGTTCGTCAATAGGAAGATATTTTGTTTCGTCATTGATACGTTTAGTAGAAACGCAAAGATGACAATAGTATAGTTTTCCATCTCTGTAAAGATCTTCGGGTTCTGTCTTTTTTTTACAAAGATTACAATCTGACATTTTCTTATCTTATAGTTAGTTTGTCGCGTTTAATTAGGAATTAAATTAATAAGACTAGATGTATTTTAACAACACATGCTGTTACTAGAACACCTTTTAAAATATTTTATAGAATAATATAAAAGTATACATAAAATAATACATAAAAGTATACATAAAATAATATAAAAATTTATATTAGATGGTAAATAACATTTTATACAAATATCTTGTATAGATGATTTGTGTGATTTTTGACCATATATTGATAATATTGTTAAATCAATTTCTTTAATAGCTGAAAGATGAGAAATATATGAATCTGTTTGAACATCGATCGGAAATGCATATTTAACCAATTTACTACACATTTCTTTAGAACATATATAAAATTGTGTTCCCCATACACTACTTATTTTTTTATCTTTTTTTACATTAACAGGAGATATAATTCCACCATTTTTTTTAGATAAAGCTTCATTAATAATTAATAACTCTTCATCTGTAATTTTTCTAGATATATCAGCATCTTCTTCAACAATTATAATGTTATCAAGATCGTTCATACATTTTTTCCATAACTCATAATGACTTAATGTACACCCAACAGCGCCTAATGAAGGCATACCTGAATGTTCAGAACGTTTTCCTGATATTAAATCATTATAACTACGTATACTAATTAATTTTTCATCAAGAAGTTTTTTAGGAATCATTTTTCTACCATCTACTGCATTAAAATGATTTATATTAGTAAATCCTACAGAAAGTAAATTATCTTCAAGTTTTTTATTTTTATTAAAACTAATGTAATAGACTGGAATATTATACAAAGACATTTATATTTTATAAAATTTAATTAAATTTGATAAAATATCAATGTCTAGAGTTTCTCATTCATATCTTTTAACTAAAACATTTTTTATTTTATTTGGAACAGACGCAACTAATAGTACTATGGAAAATGAGATTGGTTATAATTAATTTTATAATCTATAATAAAATACTATGGAAATAAAAATAACAGATTCAGGTATACCTAAAATAATTCATCAAACATGGAAAACAAAAGACGTTCCAGAAAAATGGAAAAAATCAAGCCAAGAATGGCAAAAATTTCATCCTGACTGGCTTTATATTTTATGGACAGATGAAGATATAAGAAATCATATTAAAGAAAATCATTCTGACTTTTTAGAATTACACGATAGTTATGAATATAATATACAGAGAGCTGATATGATTCGATATTTTATACTTTATGATTTTGGAGGTGTTTATTGTGATTTAGATCTTTATCCAGTTGAAAATATTGAAAAATATTTTACATGTATGAATGATTATTTTGTTTATTCTGCAAATACAAATTGTTTTACAAATGCTTTGATGATTTCACCTGGAAAATCATTTATTTTTATTGAAATAATAAATAGTCTTAAAAATAAACTTCCATTGTGGAGTATTGGAAAACATTTAAAAGTAATGAACAGTACTGGTCCATTAATGTTAGATAAAGTATTAAAAGAAACAAAATATTCATACAGTGTTTTACCAAAAAGTAGATTTAATCCTTATTCAGTAACAGAAGATTTTAGTGTATATAAAGAAAATTCTGTAATCCGTACTTTAGAAGGAAATAGTTGGCATTCATTTGATAGTAGATTATACAATTTTATTTTAAAATATTCAACATTCTTTATACTTTTTGGTATCTTTTCACTTTTAATGATTATAATAGGTTTAATATACTATAGTATTAAATATAAAAAATGTCGTGAAAGTAAGGTTTGTGTAGCTTAATAACTCTAACTCATTATTATCAATAATCATTACCTATATCATTTAAAATATCCTTATGAATATCGAAATATAATGTATAAAATGTTCTAGAGTTTTTCATCCAATTTTCTCCATATCTTTTAATTAAAACATTTTTTATTTTATTTGGGACAGACGCAACTATAGTTGTCCCACCAATTGTAATTTCTTTTTTTTGAATAGGTTCAATTAAATCAATTGTTATTGATCCACCAGCCGGATTCTTATATTCGTTGTCATTTTTTATAGGGATATAAATATCTACGAATACAGATATATTGAAAAAATTAGAATACACACGAAATGCTCCCCAATCTAAATATTTTCCGTTCATAATCTCAACGACTTTTTTACATTTCTCCATATTTTCTGGTGTATTAATAATACATATATCAGCATCATTATCTCCCATAATAATATCTTTATCTCTAGTGACACCAAGTAGAGTACCATAATCTATCCAGTATTCAATATTAGCATTTTCTAAATTTTTTATAAGACTTATAAATAAATTTCGAATACTACGACGTAATTCAAACAGATAAATTAAACGTATAATTACTAGAATTAATATTATAATTAATATATATTTTATTATAACATTGTTTACCATTATTTATAATAATAAATTATTATAAATAATATTACTTTTTTAATTAGAAATTTATCAAACCGCTTACAGGATTGTGATCACTGTAAAGATCTACAATCGTCTTGGCTTCTACTTTATCACATCCACCTCCTGAAATAAAGTAATCAAAAATTAATCCAACATATTTTTCTCCAGGTGTAGACTTTGAATGGGCATTTTTAAAATTAATATAAATAGTTGGAGTTGTTGGTTGATGTATTAATAAAACAGGGTTTCGTGTCTTGCATTCATTTACATCAATGTTAAAATCTCCACCAATAATATAAGGTGTTGTAATATACATAGCATATTCTAATAATTCTTGTAATTGTAACAATGCAATTGGATCATATTCTTCAAAATCACAAGATTGGAGATGTGTATTGACAATCATCATTTGTTTCCCGTTAACTTCTATCAAAGCTGTTAAATATCCTTTTTCTGTAAACCGATCAAAAGTTAATGCATTATAGTTATTAAACCGTGTAAAACTCGTTTCCAATATTGGGTACATTGATAAAATAACCAAGCCGCTATTCATTACATTTATACCTTTTAAGGATCCTCGACAAATATAATAATTTGGAAAATAATCTTCCAAAGAAGCAAATGCTTCATCATAACATTCTTGTAACAAGATGATGGAATGATTTTCAACAAGACGTTTAATAGGTTCAAACGATTTAAATAAGAATGGAAACTTCTGAATATTGTAGGTAACGATGGATACGTTTTTATTTTTATTTTTACTCTTATTAGTTGATATTTTATAAGGTTCTGTTATAAATAAAGGTTTGTATAATTTTTTTAATGTTTTTTGAAATGCAATCCATGATACAATAATGCTAAAAATAATGATAATACTATAAATGATAATCTTTCTTATCATTTATAATTTGCAAATTTATTTTTTATTTTTACTACTTTTTGTTTGGTTCGTATTTGAATTATTCAGATTTATCGTCACACTTATCGTCAGATTTATCATCTGAATCTTCGCTATTAGGATCTGCTTCAATTTCAACATTACTGGTTTCGTTAATAATTTGGTTTACATTTCCATTAGAAACTTCCTTCTTTCGGAGTTTAAAAATATAATCAATTTCTCGTTTTAATTCTTTGATTTCAACTAATTTATATGAATCATTATCAGGATGCAAAATCACCAGAAACATTTCAACTACATTAATATCATACAAGGTCTCCAAAATACGTTTATAAATATTAAGTTGAATGGAATAGTGAAAATAGTTACAGTGATCAATATGTTTCAACCCGCCAAAGCCTTTTTCAAATCGATTGTCCATTTTAATTTCTTGTACACATTTCCAGTCATATAACGCAAATTTGGTTGGATTTTTTTTAATACGATACAACATATCAAGTTGTCCGGCAAGTTTCAAATCTTTACGAAATAAACTCCATTCTGTTCGATAAGGTTCCAAACGATGTTTAATGGTTTCATTAAAGTTCAAAAAATGTTGAAATTCTTTAGAAATTTCTGTCTCGTTCAACGATAACTTTGAAAAGTCGGCAATTTCTACTTCATTATAATATAGTTCAATACGTTTATGTAAACGTGTACCCCGTTCGCTTGCATGTTTACCATTTTCGTTCCATAATTGTTTGATTTCATCATCTGACAATCCTTTGTATTTCTCGTTAAGACCTTTTAAACTGGCTCTCATTTTTTTAAGGACATCGTCTGGATCAAAATGAGGAAAATGTTTATGAATAAGTGTAGTTACGCTAATTACACCATCACTTGAGCCATCAATTGTATAAATATGAGTTGGTTCATCAAATGTAACTCGAATGTCACGAGGGTGTGGATTTTTTTCTTCTAAAAACGTAGTCATTTTGATTTTATAAAATGTTTATTTTTATAAAAATCAATTTTAAGATAAATAAAACAACCAACATGAGTATGGATAAGAATAGCTCAATTTATAAAAAAGCACTACAAAAAGCTAATGATGTATATGGTGAAAAATCATCTATATACCGTTCTAGTTATATTGTAAAGACATACAAAGATCTTGGTGGAAAAATTAGCCCTAAACGAAGTAAACAACAAAGTAAAACCCGACGCAATGGGGATGAACCCCGTAAGGGACTCCTTCGTTGGTTTAAAGAAGAATGGGTTCAAGTTGTACCTTATTTAAAAGATAACAAAATCATTGAGTGTGGAGGTGTTCATATGAATAAAAGTCCTGGAAAAGCGTGTAGACCATTGCATCGTGTTACAAAGGATACACCTATTACGATTGATGAATTACTTCACATACATTCAAAGAAAGATATTCTAAAGATGGCAAAAGATAAAGAAAAATCACCGTCTAAACGGTTAACATGGAAGACATTACAATTAGTATAAGCATGCTTTTGCGGAACCATTTTAATCAATAATTGTATATTCACTTAAAATTAAATCGTTATCGTTACATTGATTATAATACAAACGGTTATACACGTTTGTTGTAAGTGGTACAATAATAAAATAATGGACAGGTTGAATAATAGCATAAGAAGCTAATTCAACACAAATAGGAGAAATAAGTGGTGAAATACCAAAATATTGAACGATGAAAGGAGATATCCATTTTGCAATAGGCCCGCTCATATAGTATGTAACGGTGTAATAAAAACTTTTTCTTGACATTATTAATTTATTTATAATAATAGTTATAAATAATTAAAACAGGTTTTATTTATATCTTGATGACTTGGTCAAACACACCAATATTTACTTGATGGGCTACACAAATAATCATTTTACCTTTATATTTTTCTTTCAATGTTTCAATCACAAGGTCAGATGTTTCATTATCTAACGAACTGATACATTCATCCAATAATAACACTCGATTTTGTACCAATTCACAAAAAGCTAACGTAAATGCTAAATTTACACGATCTCGTTGTCCACCTGACAAAAATTCCATATCTCCTTTGATGGTTTTATAATTAACTTCAAAAAATAAGCCTACTTTATCTTTACCAGATTTTAATTCTTTATTTGTAACTAACTCTGCTGAAATGTCTTCATCAGGAAAAAAATCTTCCATGTAAATGGCAGCATGACGATTTAAACTATCAATAAAATCAAAAATAGCTTTGGTTTCGGCATCTTTCATATAATAGAGTAATTTTTCACAACATTTAATTTCTTCCATTAAGAAATCTTTTGTATCTTTACTACGATCAATAGATGTTTTTAGCTCACTATATTTTTGGTTAGTATCTTCAATGCGTTTCCAGGTTTGTAATTCATTTATGTATTTAGTATATGTCTCGATCTTTTCTTCATAGTCGGTTAGTTTTTGTTTAGTTTCATTGATTTGTTCGCTTTGGTCTTCAATGTCATTTACATCTATTTTTTGAGTTTTTAGTGTAATAAGTTTTGTATTCCATTCATTTGCACGTTTAATGGAATCTTTTAAAGTTGTAATTTGTTCTACAATATGAAAAAGGTCAGAGTCTTTTTCGGTATATTCTTCTTTTTCTTCGTCGTTATAGTCACTTATTTTTTTCTCAATGTCAGATTTTTTGCTTTTTAGAATACTAAGTGTTTTTTCATCTTTTTTGAGTTTTTCCAGTTTATCATGAAAATTATCTTCACTAGAGAACTCTAATGTTTGTAATAATGTATCAAATTGGTCAAATAATTCATTATATTCTTCCGTAAAGCGCTCTATCGAATGTTCTTCTTTTTGTAAAAGTTCTAATTGTTTTTGTTTTTTCTTTAATTCTAATACTGAATCGTTGGGAGTTTTTTTATTAAACACTGATCCTGATTTAACTAGAACACCTTCGTTTATAATCAAACATTCTTCACATGAAGGACATATATACGTTGTTTCAAGTGATTTTATTTCGTCTATACATTTATCTTTTTTTAATTTAATTTCTGCTTCTTTTTCTTCTCCTATTTTATCTTCTAATTCAACTATACGTTGTTGTATAGAAATTAATTTTTCAAGCGGTTTAATCTTTAAAAATTGTTCTATTGAAAACTCTTTCATTTTTTGTTCATATTCAGAAAATAATTGAACGTTCTCTTTGTGTTTCTTTTTCTTTTCAAAATATTCTTTATGTTGTTCGTGTATGCTTTTTTCTTTAAGAAGATGTTCTAATTCTACTTTCATAGTAGATAAGTCACCAAATGTTTTTAATTGTTCTTCTAATTCATTGATTTTATCCAGTAATTTTGATTGTTCATGAAACTTTTTTTGATCATCTTCTATTTTACGTAATTTTGTAGTTAGTGTCATTTTGTTTTTTTTACTTTTATCTAAATTAGTTTGTTGAAGTTCAAGTGTTTCTTGGTAATTTGAATTTGTAATGATACGCTTACCTTGAAGACTATAAGTATGATTTTCCACGAATGCCATTGATTTTAAAAAAGAGATTGATGTAGTCATTTTAGATTCTTCAGCAACCATCTCTTTTTTACTATTGTCCAAACGTGATTTAGCATTATCTTTAAACGCATCAATAGGTTCATTTGATAAGAGTAAATTTCGTAAAAATGTCATTTTTGCATCAGGTGTTAAATACACGAATGAATTAACATTGTCTTGATCAATATAAGAAACATGTTTAAAATCGGCACCAAATAATTTATCTATGATTGATTGTGCCATATCATTTTCAAATAGCTCGCCGTCTTTTTTCACATAAAAACGAGTTGGATTCTTTCCACGGATAATAGTAACTGTGCTATTATCATCGTTAATTGATAAGGTTACTTCTGATTTTGTTTTTTCTTTTCCAAACATGGTTACATTTTTTACTTGACCAGTAATAACGTACAAGAACGCATTTAAAATAGTGCTTTTACCTTTACCAGATATTCCTGATAATAATATAATACCATCGTCATTAAAGGTGAAGGTTTGATCTTCCCAGCAACGAAAATTTTTTAATGTTAATGAAAGTGGCATGTTTTAAAAATAAAAGCTATTAAATTTTTAATTTCAATTTTAAATCATCATAACCACCAATAAAGATGTTATTTTTGAAAATTACAGGGGATGTACTATGATTTCCTATTTTAGAGTGTAATTGTTTTAATGTTGTTTTCCATGATGGATCATTACGTTGAAATGTAAATGTTTTATAGCTTACTTTATTTGTTTCAATTAATTTTATAGCATTTTCATAATAAGGACATCTTGTTAACCCAAAAACATAATAAGTAATGGGTTTAATTTTTTTAGGCGACTTTTTAGATAATTTTGGATTAAGCATCTTTTTATTATACCTATTTAAAAATTTTGTATTCTTTAAAAGATGAGCGATTCTGAACAAGTCACGTATGTGGTAGAAGATAAAAAAATCGTTATTAGTGGTGATCTGACTGATAAGAAATTGTTAAAAGACATGAGTAAAATCGGTGCTAGAAAAAATACTTCTCGAGGAGGGTGGGTTCTCGACTTGGAAGATAAAAAATTAATTGATGATTATTTGAAAAAGAATGAAAAAAATAAAGGTAATTCGTCTAAAGTTGAGTCAACTTTGGATTCGACTTTGGATTCAAACTTGGATTCTAAAGTTGACCCTAAATTAGATTCTAAAGTTGACCCTAAATTAGATTCTAAAGTTAACTCAAAGCTAGATTCAAAGTTAGACACAAAAGTTAACTCAAAGTTAGACTCAAAAGTTAACTCAAAGTTACAATCAAAGTTAGAGTCAAAGTTAGAGTCGTCAAAGTTAGAGTCAAAGTTAGAGTCAAAGTTAGAGTCAAAGTTAGAGTCAAAGTTAGAGTCGTCTAAAAAAGATGCCAAATTAGTTAGTATGGTAGAGATTAGCCGTGTCGAAAAAACTAAATTTGAAGAGCTAAGTAAAAAAGAACAAGAACTAAGTAAAAAAGAACAAGAATTAAAAGAAAAAGAGGCAGAATGGGCTCGTAAAGAAGCCGAATGGGCTCGTAAAGAAGCTGAATTAAACAGTAAAACAACTAAAAATAATAGTGAATCAGTAGAATCGTATTATTCGGAAGAAGAAAATTCTAAACCGTCGTCTAAATCATCATCATCTCGATCACCTTCACCACCTAAATTTTCAAAGAAAGATATGAAAAAAGAAATGAATGAACTCCGTAATTCTCCAAAGAAGAAAGATTCGGTAAAAGAAATGCGCAATGAAATGTCTAATCGAATATCACCTTTTAAAAAATCCAAAGAAATGTCGAAAGAGATGTTGAAAGAAATTTCAAGAGAAATGTCCAAGCATTCTATGAAAGAATCATCTAAAAATAATCGTTATGAAAGTAGTGTAGTATCTCCTCAATTAAAACATACTAGTAAATATTCTGAAAGTAGCATTGCTTCTCCACCAAAACGAAATGTTAACAAAGATACTCACAAAGATACTCACAAAGATTCTCGTAAAGTTACTAAAAAGAATGCTAATCTAAGTGACATTGAAGAAAGTTATGATGATGAAAAGCCTAAAGAAAATGGTAAAGAAAATGGTAAAGAAAATGGGAAAGAAAATGGGAAAGAAAACGGGAAAGACAAGAAGAAAGACAAGATAGAATACAAAGTGAAAGAACCTAAAAAGTTAGAATTTTATAAAATGTTACAAAAGATTTCAAGTTCTATTCAAACTGATTCTGACTCTGATTCTGATTCAAATTCTGACTCTGATTCAAACTCTGATTCAAACTCTGATTCTGACTCTCGTTCAGAATTTGAATCAGATGATTCGGATGATTACCCAGTACCAAAAAAGACCAAAAAAACACCTCCTAAAAAACGAACACCATCTCCTTCTCCGCCACCTAGACGTCGGCGCTAAGCGGGGTCCCGTCCCATCGCGACGGATTAAAAAAGGTGTGAACAAAGTTGTAAAAAATCCGTCTCTTACCCCAAAATATACCTTTAAAATCAACCTTATTTATAATAAAAATATATTATAAATATTACGTTCGACACCTTCTTTAAAAACTTGAAACACTGACAGTGTTGTTGCAAACGCCTTGGTTTTGGTTTGTCATTTCATAAGCAGTGTATTGGTAATCAACGTTATCAGCCAAGTTGACACCAGCACCAACGCCAGAAGCATCGCCATAAATTTCCATAAATTTGTTGAGTACGGTTGAATTTTCGTTGACACCAGCAATGGCTTGGAGAGCACCTTTGGATAAGGCAGTAGGGTCGGCAGGTGTAGAGAACCAACCTTGGTGAGTATTTGGTGCAACTGGTAAATCACCGCGAATCAAATCACGGCAACCGCGTGCAGCAAAACGACCTACTTTCAAGGTTGTTGTCATTGGTCGATCAAAGACCATGACTTCTTTTCCGTTAAAAGGATCGCTTAAATCACCAGCAGCAGAAATACCATCAAGAGGTGAATTTACGTAGGGATTCATGGTAGCAACTGGCATGCTACCGGCAGAATAATTTTGACCAACATAGTCAGCTACAGGAGCCATATAAGGTGTTTGAGCACGGGTGCAAGTAGCGTTATCAACAAAATTTTCACGAATAGGTGTTTTTTTGCATTGGTAATCTTCCGTAATACCCATGTTACTGATAGAAGGGGGATTGTAACGGATCAAGGCTGGTAAATTTAAACTTGGTGAAGGTTTGTTAACCGTTTGATTGTAATGAGGTGTAGGTGTTACAAAAGGCATATTGGTATTTTGATTTGCACCCAAGCCTGAACCTAAAGGTTTGCGGTTGTTTTGGGAATAATTTTCTACACTTTTCATATTGTTTACATTTCCGTTTTTGTTATTGCATTTAATGTTAGGATATTGATCAATGGAAACGTATGTAATCCATTCTTATCTTGAACAACTTTGTCGAGTTTACTATTACGAAGAGCAAAACCATTAAAATCCTCACGAACTTCTTTTTTCTTTTTAGCATCATCGTTCATACTCATTGCCAATGCGGCGATGCCAACAGATCCAATAATAGCTAAAACTAAATCACTGCTCATTTTATAAAAAGGAAAAAAATATTTAATAAAAATGATTTAACAAAAACAAAAGAAAAAAGAAAAATAAAAATGCAAACAACATCATGTATTATTACAAAAAATATATCACTTGAACCGTCCTGTTTAACATCAACATTACGGGAACTTGTATATAGTGATTTAAAAAAGAAATATGAACGTGTTTGCTGTGGAGATGATGGATTTATTGTATCAATTGATGAAATGATAAAAATGGACAATATTATTAATAAAGATTCTATTACAATCACATTTATGATTACATTTAAAGCAACAACGATTAAACCTGAAAAAGACATGTTAGTATCCTTTGTTCCAACACTATTGCTACAAAAAGGTATTTTCGGTAAAATGTATGATTGTATTAATTTTTTTATTCCAGATAGCACGTTGATAGACGCAGGTTATCAATTCAATACAACAACCAATTCATTTTTTAAAAAAGAAATATTGAAAGAAGAAGTAAAGAAAGGTCGTAAAAAAGAAATCATTGAGAAAGAAATAGTTTTTACTATCGATAAAGATACTACTGTAAATGTTAAAATTGAACAGATTAAATACGATGGAATAAAATATAATTGTATTACAAGTTTATTTACCGCTTAACGGTGATTTTAAAAAACTAGAAAACGTACTTAAAAAGAATTCTTAAATAAAATTATAAGATAGATGTCATCAACACATATACTTGAAAAATTTCAATCATCTCTTGTTGCTTTTTTTGATGAATTAATAGATATGTTTCCCGATGAGAAAGAATTTATACTTCTTCGTATTTTAGTAAAAGATCAGATACCATCTACACAAATTATAAAGTATTTTGAAACAGCAGTAGAAAGTACAACCATCATGACATCGATAGAAAAACGCGATGATCAATTTTTTTTACAAAACATGTTGTTTTCAAAGCTAATTAGCAAATCAGACGTGTTTAAAAAGATTTGGATATCTAAATTAGATAAAGATGATCGAAACATGATTTGGAATTGGATTGATGCATTTATAAAGATGACCAAAAATTATACTGCTGCTAAAAAATTAGAATAATAATCAACCTAACCTCCTTAATTATTTATCATAATTATAATATGATAAATACTACGTAAAAATAGTGCCAATGTTAAAAATTAATAGGCATACAAACAGGTTGCCCCAAGTTATAGATACGTTCACATTTAATCCATTTTTGCGATACTACATCAAAATAAACAAAAGCATTATTATTAGCGTTATTATTAGAGTTATTATTAGCGTTATTATTAGCGTTATTATTAGAGTTATTAAGTTTTAATTTAATTTTGATTCGAATCATATACAACTTCATATTTGGATTATAGTTTACCCAATATGGAATCATATCGCCTACGCTAACAAATAAATTATAAGGTATACATGCGTGATAATATTCAACATTAAAACTTGGTTTTTCTCTTTTATATTTTTCAATAATTTCATCTTTAAATGTAGTTACCCAATAATAAGGATTATCATTTTTTAGTTTTAAATTTTTCATGTCATGACCAGATATATATTTTAGTTTATAATCACTATCAAGCAATTGAAGTACATTGTTTGTAGGATCATGTAATCTAATATATTGTTTTAATCGCTCACGTGTTTCTTGTGTATTTACAATATCTACTAATTTAGAATTTACAATTTTGTATTTATCTTTCCAGGCTTGATATGTTTTAATATAATTATTGTATTTTTGCATATATTCTTTTTTCTTTAATAAATAGTTTGTATATTCAGGATGTACAGGCGTTTCAGGCTTTGGTGGAAGTTCAACATTTAAAAGTTCTACTTTTATAGAATAATGAAAAGGATGTGGTTTTATATATTTTTTAACTGCTTTCAATGCATTTTTTTTAATGATAGACTTATTCAATTTTCCTTGATATGGTATCCCTTTTACTAATCCAAAATCATTTACGCCAATATACAACTCACTTTCTTCTATACCTGCATTCCAAAAACCACATCCATAACGTGGTATGTATTCTTTAATATATTTTTCTAGATTAAGATCAACAAAGTTATTAAATTCAAACTTGTTTGTTTCACAATAATGTTCAAACTGTTCACGTGTAAAATCAGCACATTTTTTAAATAGACTAAATTCTTTGAATTCAGTTGAAAGCGTTTCTCTACTACCTATGTAATCGTTGTATGTTAACATCATCTTCTATATAAAATTGTATTCTTTATCGCTTTTTAACAAAAAAGAGATATTTAATCATTTTTACTTTTTACGTAAAAGAACATACAATACTACTACAATTAGACAAACAATACCAATTTTTTTATAAAAATCTTTTTTACTATAATTGTCATTATTATTGTATTTATTATTGTATTCTTTTGATTGAGATAATTCAAATAATTTTTGTTTTAGTTCTTCTACCGTTTCAGGATTTTCATCAATTAATTTTTGATCGACTAAATCACTTTCATTACTTTCATTACTTTCATTATTATCGTGTTGTATGTTTAAAGGAGAATACAGTTGTTGTTGCATTTGGGGTTGTTGCATTTGGGGTTGTTGCATTTGGGGTTGTGATTGTAATTCGGTTAATCGAACAATTACTTCCGCTTGTATTGTTTGTTCCGTCATATTTTTAGGAAGTTTTTTTAATGCAATATAATGATTTAAATGTTCACCATCTTGACTTTCATATGTAATACGTCTTTTGTATGTAATTCCTTCTTTTGCTTGATCAAATATATCAAAATTTATAGCACCTTGATCAAGATCATTTTGATTTACAATGGCAACATAAAATGTATCATTTGGATTATTTGGTTTTATAAAACAGTCAGATTGAAAACTTATTTTTTTACCATTAATATCAATTAATTTCATACTTTTATCAATTTCTACTTTTGTTTTTAATTCTAACGTGGGTTGCGGCGACGAACCTTGATCATTTGATCCTTGTATAGAATTCATTTATAAGAAGATATTATTTTGTTAAATGGTAATTAATTAAAATAATTGTAAATTTAACAAATAGACAGTATATTAAAGTAGATGCCTATTAAAAGAGAGATCGTATACCCAATATTCCTAAAAACAATACAATACACTGAAGACATTTTCTGGAAAGACACTTTCGAAAATCTCTCTTATTCAATATGTCCTAGTGGTTCGTATATTAGTAAAGGGTTCTTATGTTCTAGTGTAAAAGGAAAAGAATTTGTGTATAAATTTATAGATAAAGAACCTTCACGAATATATGAAGATATATACAAACTTTTAAAAGAAAAACTTAATATTATGAGTAAAAATGAACGTGGTATTCTTTTAAGAGAGTTTGAAGAAGTAGAAGAATCGATTAAAAAGATTCGGACATGTAGTTGGAACGAAATAAAAAAGAAAGGAACAAAAGATATATTATTTCAAAATTATTTAATTCAAAAGAAACAAGAGTATGAATTAAAATCTATACAAATCAAAAAGCTTTATAACTTGATCAATTTATGTGTCATTTTAAAATCGATTTCTAACGCAGATATTGATTACCAAGATGGTGAAATTAGAAACATAAATGGAATCAGTTTCTCCAAAGGAAAATATAAAGTCGATATTGACATTTATAAAAATATTGATATGTAACCATTCACTAGAGTCTCTCATAAAATTGATTTTTTAGTCTTGTATAAAATATACTTTAAAAATGTTGTCGTTTTTAAAATCGATTTACAAGCGCCCTGATTATGATGCGAACAAAGACTATTTATGGATATTGACAAATATGCAATTATTTTTGGTTGTATTAGCACTGATTACTAATCGTAAAGGATGGGTATATCATCCAGTATTTTTATGGACTATCATTTTAGAAGAATTTTTATTACGTTATTTACCATTCCTTTACATGAAAAAAACAGTGATTAATAGTGTATTTGCCGGTATTCTTTTTTCCGTTTGTTATACATTGACAAATTTTAATGAGTTGAAAGAATATTTTTGGTTTTACTTTTTGATGGGATTTATTTACGCGTTGTCTAGTCGTAAATATTCATCTTTAGAAATTATAGTGTTTCGCCTGGTTTTTACCATGCTAATATTTGACTAACCAAAGATCTAACCAAAGATCTAACCAAAGAACAGACAAATTATAACAACAAACACTGCTGTTATAAATATTACATTTTTAGACGTTTTGGGATGCGTCCGTCGCACGGGGACGGGACCCCGTTAAAAGATCGGTAAAAGTAAATGATCTACAAAATGTATGATACCATTACTAAGGACAAAATCTTCTTGAATTAAATTAGCCATATTATTAATTGTAATGTCTCCATAATTATTTAAGATATAAAGTTCTGTTTTTAAATTTTTTGTAAATATCTTTGTGAGCCGTTGACTAGTTAGAGTTTTTTTATGAATTTTACGATTAAGAAGATGGGCATACAATATGTTGTATGCATTGTTTTTATCAATATTTATGAAAAAATCTTCAGCAGCTTCTTTTGATCCAAATTGTTTATATAAATCTTGATCACTTGCAACAAATAAAGTTGCATCAAACTGTTCATTTCCCATTTTTAAATCCATATCCGCTTTTTTAATCATCCAACTAAACAATTGAAAGTCTGGGTGAGCTGCTAAAAAACCTGAAATGGTATCACGTTTTGCGTAACAAATTTCAGGTTTTTGAATAGGATCAGCTTGCACTAAATGTTTATAGGTAAAGGAACTTCCGTAATAAGATACCATTTACTTTACTTCTTTACTTTATTATATTAAAAATCTTATAAATTATGATTTTATTAAAATCGATTTAATCAAACACACTATTATATAAGATTATATTAAGATATGCAAAAAATAGCTTCAATTAGTACACTTTTTAATACTTGTTGTAAAAATGGTAACAACTGTATTTTTCAACCAAAAAAAACATCATTATTGCCTTCATTATCAACCAACAGGTTTTCAACATTTATACCAGATTTAATTACTAGTGCCAAAGAAAGTCCATTGCGATATCAATTAGCTGCTTGTATTGTTAAAGGTAAAAAGAAAATTACTACCAACCAATGTAATGCACCAGGTGAAGGTTATGGCGGCAGTCGACACGCTGAATTAAGAGCAATTCTTTCCTTATATGGAAGTAAAAATATAAAGTTGACAAGTAATGGTTGGAAAATAGCCGATGAAATAAAACGCAAAAATAGAAATTTGGGTATTTTAGTAATACGTATTGCAACGATCGTTTCCAAAGAACAAAAAAGTAATAATATTATTTTGGTAAATGCTCGTCCATGTCAGAAATGTCTTGATATGATGAAATCATTAGGGTTTAGAGAGGTTCATTATTCTAATGATACTGGTGAAATTATTACAGAAAAAATTGATCATATGGTTTCGGTTCATGCTTCTTTTGTTGCTGTAAAATTTGAGTATATTACAAATAAATATAAAGAACCAAATAGCGAGGCAATTAAAGATGTAGATTTACACAATATTATTAACAGAGAAGAATATTATGATAATATTATTAAACAAAAAATTCCAGATAAAGTTCGTGAAATAAATTTTACCCATTTTATATCCTATGATTTTAAAAATATACCTGTAAACTATAAACTTATTCATAAAGATAATTTTGTAACTATTTTAAATGGGCAAAATAAAGTTGTTAAAGTTGTAAACATCGTCTGAGGGGTTCAAGCATAATTTCTACAGCCTTAACCTTATTTATAATAAATTTTTTATTATAAATACTTTAAGAAACATAATCTACATTTTTTTTCAAAAAGGGGTAGTGTGCTCATCTTTTTTGTAGACATTCAACACTGTTGCCGACGGTTCATCACCCGTATTACTCCAACGAGGTAACCACAACGGTACTAACGGTTTATAATTCTTATAAATACTTGTAAATACTGTTTTATAATAATTACTCTCTCGTGTACCTTTAAAATCAATCACTTGAAGCGTTTCAGTATGTTCTTGAATCCATTTATACCAAGGTTTTTCTGAACTACTTACTGCATCTGAAAATGCTGCTTTACGACGCCACAACACTTCATATGGTAAATAACCTTCAAATGCACTTCGTAAAATATGTTTTTCAAAAACCACACCATCTTTATCTTTGGGCTTTTTCAATTCACCACTTAATCCGAGTGCCACATCCACTAATTCTTGATCCAAAAATGGTTCACGAAATTCAAGACTGTTTCCAGCAGTACATCGATCTGCACGTAGTACATCATATTTATACAAGTTTTCTACCAGACGTATACTATCATAAAATAAATCTTCACTGGTAGGTGCATTATGTGAATACAAATAACCGCAAAAAATTTCATCACTACCTTCACCTGAAAAAATTACTTTTTCTTTAAAATTTTTATTAATCCATTCGCAAAGCATAAACATAGGTGTACTTGCACGAATTGTGGTTGTATCATAGGTACCAAGTTTCTTAATGACATGTGGAATATATTTTAAGGCATCTTCGTATTGAATAACATATTCATGATGATCGGTTTGAAGATACTCAGCAACTTTACGAGCATAGACTAAATCAGTTGAATCTGGAAATCCAACCGAAAACGTTTTCAATTTGATCGCATTTTGGACGGTCTTGTTTTCATTCATGACACGAGTAAGAATAGATGCAACCAATGATGAATCAAGGCCACCACTTAATAAACAACCAATAGGACGATCGCTACACAAACGTTTTCTTATCGCATTAACCATTGATATACGTATGGTTTGTATTGCCATGTTTTCATTTGTATATGTAACTTCTTTGGGTAATGTAAAATAAGTAACCGTTTCCATGGTTAAACAATCTTTTGTAAAATAAGTAAATGTGCCCGGTAAGATTTCGCAGATGGTTTCTTTCATTCCATCCAAGGCAATTGGTTCACTTGCAATCGTATATGATTTATTATCAAATGATCGTGTGTAAAACAACGGTTTGACTCCAATATGATCACGTATCATATAAACACGATCAGCTTGTACATAAACCATCGCAAATACTCCATCAATCATATCAAGAGCACTTTCAACACCATATTTCTGAAACAAATGTAAAATAATTTCGCAATCACTCTTACTAACAAGAGGAAAATTCTCACGAGCTCGCAAGATATCATAATTGTAGATCTCACCATTACACATTAAAAACTCACCATTTAATTCAAATGGTTGATCACCTTTTTCAGAAACATCATTAATGGATAAACGATGAAATCCAGCTAAACAATTTCCAAAAAAAGATAATGTATGACGATCAGGTCCTCGGTGATCAATCATGGGGTAATAATTTAACAATTTTGTCATTAACTCTTTGCGAATAATACCATCTTTTACGAAATATAAAAAAATACCGCACATTTTTTATATATCACAGTTATTTAAATGACTAATAAAACAAAGATCCAAGGTGGTGTTTTGTTTAGTACAATAAAGTAGCAAATTTTTTAATTTTTTGCTGTGTATCAAACTTAGTATCATTGACAATTTCTAAAATATCACTAATTTTAGGTTGAAGTATACAAAGTTTAACTAATCTATCCATTCTCTCTCGTATTTTTTCTTTAGCATCTGGTAAGTCTTTTTTATATTGAAAACAATGTAAATTTTTAACCTTACCATTCAATGTAAAATGCGATAACCCATCGTAAAATTCTTTATTTTCATTTGTACTTGTCCATATGTTTTTAGAAGGAAAAGATACTAATGTATTTAAAATTCCTTGTGTTTGGATCGATTCGTCTATTTTTGTGTCACATTTTTCATCAATCAATATATGTTCAATGCTATTTTTTACTAATGTTTGGTTTAACTTTTCGTCTAAATCTTTTATATAAATATGTAATGTTTTACCTGTTTCACTATACGTAACACTTGTATCAGAACCGTCTATATCATGGATCATGATAGATTTAAAAAATCGATGTATTTTTGTAAAAATTTCTGGGTGTTGTTCTAATACAACCATGGTTTGCACAGGCATATAAACATCTACATCATTTGATTTTAATTTTAATGTACCAATCATTTCTAAAAAAGTTTGAATACTTTCACTTTTATTTGAATAGCATATTGCATATGGATTAAATGTAAGCGTTTCTCTTTCATTTTTTTCGTTTTGTTTATTATCATTTTTGTAGACATTTACACCATCTTTATTTTTTTCCAAATTGAATTCAAAATCAGCCTTCTTCATATCATAAAAAGAAAAAGTAGCTGTTAAAAAGTTATGTATATGTGTTGTGTCGTCTTTATCAGACACATTATGAAAAGTTAATGAAGATGCTTTTTTTTGGTCTTTTTTAGGTTCTTGTTTAGGTTCTTTTATTATATTAGATTTTGGGTACATTTCTTTAACAAATTGAAACAACTCCAATGAAGACGGCGAAATATATACATTAAACTCTTTATTTTTTACATCAAGTTTAATAGAATCAATTGATCTAAATAATAATGTTTCAAAATCAGCTTCTTTTTCTGAATTTATTAATGCTCGCAGAATACTTTGTCGTTCTGTCATTTATAAAAAGAAAATAAAATAAAAAATAAAATTAAAAATAAAAAATAAAAATTTTATAGCATTAAACCAACTTAAAATAAAAAAAAATTAATTGCTACTTAAAAAGATCCACAATTAATAAAAACAAGATGTCCGCTAAAACTGCTTCCACCAAGTCTACCAAATCAACTGCCTCGGTCCCCGTTGCCGAACCTGTTGTTGTTGCTACCCCCGCCAAGAAAGCTGCTGCTGCCCCTGCTAAGAAGGCTGCTGAGCCTGTTAAGGTCGCTGAACCTGTATCTGCCGCCAAGACGCCTCGCGGCAAGAAGGCTGCTTCTTCCACTGATTCAGCGCTCGTTAGTCAATTGGCTGCTAGCGCTGTTGCTTCAGTCCCTGAAGGAGGTGAAAAAGTTCGTCGTGTTGTGAATAATGAGGAAATTGAAAAATCATTTGATGAGTTGCATGCTTCCATTGAAACCGAGTTGCAAGCTCTCCGTGACGACAAGAATCACTCTGTTGGTATTCGTTTCTTGCGTTCCGTTGCTCGTCAAATCAAGTCCATCAAAGCCGATGCTTTCCGTCTCTTGTCTCGCAAGGTTCGTAAGCCTTCCACTCGCAATGGCAATTCCGGGTTTATGAAGAGCGTCAAGATCTCACCCGAAATGGCCAAGTTTTGCGGATTCAAGGCTGATTTACTCGTTTCACGTGTAGATGTCACCAAGTCGATTTGCAACTACGTCAAGGAGAACAAGCTCCAAAACGAGGCTGATCGTCGTCAATTTACCCCTGATGCTAAATTGGCTACTTTGTTGGGTGTCACTGAAACGATTACTTATTACACCTTGCAGAAGCACATCCAAAAGCACTTTCCCAAGACGGTGGTTGCCTAAGCGGGGTCCCGTCCCCGCGCGACGGATTAAAAAAGGGCGTGTCCCAAAGAATAGGGGTCCCGTCCCCGCGCGACGGATTAAAAAAGGGCGTGCCCCAAAGAATAGATTAATTAAAAATAAATAGAAAATCAAATAAAAATATATAAAACTTAAAATTGAATAAAAATTATTATTTTAATAATAATAATTTGAAGAAATGTCACATATATTTTCACATACTTTTTCTTATAAAGACTATTCTGTTGATTTATTAGATGAGTTTTTTAAACCTTCTGATTTTGAATATGAAATGGTAAAGAATATGAAAATTCCTGCAAAATACAAAATAGAGAAACTTTTATCTGATCTAAATGAGATGATTACATTTTTTCCTTTTTTTGTTTTTAGTGATAAAATCCAATCAGTAGAAGACAAATTGACATCAAAATATTATTGGGCATCATGTGTATGGAATCTATTATGCTTTGCACCAAAATCATACGAAAAAAAGTATAAATTAAATTATCAAACTAATTTTATTGATCAACCACCCATTATCATTCAAACTTGTTTATATTGCAAAAATGCAAGTATTGATATTATATTATGTAATATATGTGGTAATGCTCATTATTGTAATATGTTATGTAAACGTTATGATTATGATATCCATAAATACGAGTGTTTTCCTTCACAACCAGTAGAACGTTCGCAATCTTCTTCAAAAAATATATGTCAATAAAAAAATTGTATAAGTATTTATCATATTTTTATGATAAATAAAGTGATAAGCAGTTATAAGCTTTAAAAATTAAATTATTTAATACTTAATTATGTGCAAGTATATTTCTTCCTCGCTATTTGTATTTTTGTTTGTAGTTTTAAGAATTTGTTTTCGTTTAGAATGTTGATGATAATTAAAATTAGATAATATACTTATAGTTTGATAGTTAGGATGAGAAATAACCATATCGCCATTTTTATCTACAAAAAACCCATATACTGAAGCTATATAATTTGCCTGTTTTTCAAAAAATTTTGAACACGTTGTTCCGACAATTTTATTTTCTTCTTTATTAAAACCATTATATATACGAAATCCTTGAATAGTCAATTTTTTATTATCAGAAACAAAAATTTCACCACTTGGTAAAACAGAAACGGAAATAGGTGAAAGTAAATCATTTTGCCCGATTATTTTTAAGAATTCTCCATGAGGTCCAAATACTTGAATTCGATGATTTTGATTGTCACATACAAAAATTATATTCGTTTTTGTAATAGTAATACCTACAGGTGTATTTAAACTTCCTGGTTGTTCTCCAAGTTGTCCAATATTTGTAATAATTTCTCCTGTAATTTTGCGAATCTGAATACGATGATTTCCAGTATCACTAATTGCAAGATATTCACCATCATGTGTGAATGCGACTCCACATGGTGTATTAAGATCTGTATTAAATTGAATTTTAAATATACCGTCATTTTCAAATAATTGTAATCGATTGTTACCAGTATCGCATACAGCAATAACACCTTGATTTGATACAGCAATACTACTAGGATGGTTAAATTGACCAATTCCATTACCAACACTAGTTTGTTGATCACCCCATGTATGTAAAATGGTTTGTGTATTTGTTTCTTTATCAATGACTAAAATATGATGAAGAAGTGTCTCGCATACAAAAATATTATTATGATGCACAAAAATAGATAATGGATTTGTTAAATTTGTTATTAATTGTATTTCAGCCCACTTTTTGTATTGTTTAACAAGTTTTGTCATTAATTCACTAACAGGTTGTAAAGCATGTAATGAACGACCTTCATTGTGTTTTTCAAGAAAAGATTGAATAATGTTGAACGATAAAAACGTCTCTAAACAATGTGTACGAAAAATTTTTCGTTTTAATCGTGTGTTGTACATATTCTACTTATTTGATCTAAAATGTAGACTTTTATATAAAAATCAATTTTATGTTAATTTTTAAAGGTTGTGTTAACCTTTAAAAAAGATTCTATATTTTCACATTGTTATAATTTGTTGTTATAATTTGTTGTTATAATTTGTTGTTATAATTTGTTGTTATAATTTGTTATTATACTTTGTTTAACAGTTGAACAAGACTATAAATTTCTTTGTAATCTTCATTAATTGAGATAATCAGCCAATATTTTTTATTATCTCCATGATATTTTGTCATCACGCCATGAAGAGCATCTTTGGTTAAACTAACCAAGTTCAATAGCTGTTCAAACACTGTTTTTTTATTGATAGATGTGATACCTTGAAACAAAAACTCTGTCATCGATACATATGTTTGCATGATTTGTAATTCTTCTTGTTCACGTTTAAATCGTTGATTTCTCACAAAAATTTTCTGTTTGAATTTCTTCTCATCTAACAAACCCATCAAGTATTTGATTCGTTCTTCATCATTTGCAGGATCCATCATGAAACTCATCAATGTAACCCGTCGATGATGAACAAATCGTTGGTAAATACCAAGTCCAGTATTAAGAATGAGTTGATATGTTTCATTATTTTGAGCAACACGCAAGCATTGTTGAACATAACCAAAATTAGGCATAGCGTTAGCATTAGCGTTAGCACAAGCGGCATTATAGTTTGGCATTTGTCGATCATTTCGTTGATCTGGTGCGATTTTTCCTTCTCGCAGCATTCGAAAATACTCTGGATTGTGAATGGGACCGATTTCAACTTGTCCAGTTTTCCATGAAAACGCGGTACGACATTCTTCACGAATACAAAACATTTGATCACACCCATCAATCTTGTAAATACGTGCTTGACATTTCGGACACGGTTTTGTCGTCTTGTTCAATTCAATAATCGTTGCAACTTCGTTTGGATCACAAACATGCTCGGGTTTTGTAGCGTCATCCGCTCCTGCGACATGCTTTACTTTGTGACAATCTTTACAAACGTTCATGTTACATAAACCACATTTGTATTTGTCCGATAAAAATCCACGGCAATCTTCTACCACGCATTTCATCACAAATACTTTTTTCTCTTTTTTAACAGGTGCCAAAACATTTAAGATTAAAGTTTGAGCATTTCTTACTTTTGCAAGAAGGTCATTTTCAGTTTTACGTTGTTCACTAACTAATTGATCTTCTTTTGCATGATTTTCTTGTCGCTGTTCGTTATAATAATCAATCCACCCTTTGAGTCGTTCATGTTTGATTCGACGTTCGGCTTCTTCTTGAAGTCCTGGAAGATACGTTTTTTCTCGCTCAAACAACAGTTTTTCACACATCTCACGGTATTCTCCTTTCAAAAAATAATCACTGAATTTTTTATGGAGAATATCAATATCCCATACAGCACGACAAGACATACACGATGCTCCATTATGACCCGTATCAAGAAGATACTTTTTAGAACACGTCATACAAGCACTGTACTCACATTTGTCACATGTCACAGGCGCTCGTTTGCCATTCGTAAAGCTATCACAACAAACTGGACATTCCAACGGAGTTTCTTTGGAAATTTCTTTAGAGATTTCTTTAGAGATTTCTTTAGAGATTTCTTTAGATATTTCTTTTGCCATTTTATCCTTTATAAAGCCTTGTATAAAAAAATCAATTTTATACAAGCAAGTGTGTTTATAATCTGTCAGATTTCACGTGTTTCATTAATATTTTCAAGTTTTTCAACATTATTTGGAGATCCATTTTTTTATCAGGATCAACCATGTGTTTCATACGGTGTTTATTGGCTTCTTCTAAGCGTTTTAATGAATTTTTATACTCTTCTACTTTATCGGTATAACCATGTTCTTTTGCTAAAATCATCCATCCGAGTTTTTCAAATTTTGCTTTGTACAAGTGACTTATATACCACACATGGTTGCTTCAATAGGCTCTTCTTCAGTATGCTGTTTTTTAGGAGACTTCATACGTTTTGCAGAGATTCTTTATATCTATAAAAATGAAAATAAAAACTGAAAATAGTAAATTATATTAGAATTATGTTTGCTATTCTTTTTATGGGATTTCCAGGTATTGGAAAAACAACAATTGGTCAAAAACTTTTAGAAACAATCCCAAACAGCATTTTAATTGAACAAGATGATTTTTATAAAGCAAATAAAGCAGATAATGAAGGATATCTAAATGAGATTCAAAAGACTTTGGCAACCAATAAAACCACCTTAATTTTATCAAAAAATCATCATACGTATGACAGTGTAAATGAAGTTGTTTGTCTTTTACAAAAATATAATACTGCTTATTTAATTGTTAATTTTATACCAGAGTTATTAGAATCAAACTTGCAATTGGAAGAACAATTTATTGAGAATTTACTTGACCGTATTGAACCACGTAAAACATATTCACATTTGATGATTGATGAAAAACATTCTCGTAAACGAGCACGAGCTATATTAACTCACGGATTTTTGAAACCATATAAAGAATCATTTGAAAGGGTAGAAAAAGACTTTGGTAAGTTTATGCAGAAACTTGATTATATGAATGATTTAGATACAAATGTGGAGTTGATTTTAGCCTTTTCAAAAAAGGCTACCCAAAACAGTCTTAAAGAAAATAAGAAAAAATGTAAAAAAAGAAAATTAGAATAAGATTCTAAAAATGATTTTTAAAGCTGAAAGTAGTTTAAAAATAAATTAATTACTTATTTAAAACTTTTTACTATATATAAATAGATTGATATGGAAGAAGATTATAAAACATTATACGAAAAACTATCAACTCAGGTCGAAATTCTAATAAAAGAAAGTGAGAAAGATAAAGAGATTGAAAGGTTAAAAAAGACAGTAGAAGAATTGTCATTACAAATAAAAAAATATAAAGATAGTGCTAGTCATGAACGTAAAAAACATTATGAAAAAAATAGAGAAAAAATTATAGAAAAAGTAAAAGAATATAATAAAACAAAAACATATGACCCTGAAAAACAAAGAGAATATAATAAAAGATATCGTGACAAATTAAAACAAGCACAGTCTGAATAAATATAAAAAATGTAAATTATCAATATAATTTACATAATATATTATATTGATAATTTAATATATTCTAAATTGTTATTTAAAAAAATAAATTATAATATAAAAGATGTCTGATGAATCGATTTCGATTCAATATGATGCAAAGCCGTTGGTAATAAATGACTATACAATAGTCTATCGTAAAGAAGATGGTTATGTTGATGTAACCAATCTTTGCAAAGCGGGTGGAAAATTATTTAAAAATTGGAATGGGTTAGACAAAACTCAAGCATTTTTAAATGTTCTTTCTAGGTCGGTGAATAAAAGCACCGACCTCTTAATTCAGTCTGTAACAGGTGGAAAAAATCAAGGAACATGGGCGCATCCTCAAGTAGCAATTAATATTGCTCAATGGATTTCTTATGAATTTGATATACAAGTATCAAAATGGATTAACAACATTAAAAAAGAGAGTGAGAGTACAAAAGACTTTACTCAAATAAAAGAATACAAATTTGGTACAAGTGATCTTGTAGTTCCTATTAGAGCAGATGGTATGATTAATGC